>Ga0160443_100228_pt1 | contig 63267 bp, 50 predicted proteins | sample HID1972I_E1MG_FD_108244 | JGI IMG/M metagenome (GOLD analysis project Ga0160443, IMG submission 108244) | Enriched pill bug-associated microbial communities from UW Madison campus, WI, USA - HID1972I_E1 MG | ecosystem: Host-associated > Arthropoda: Insects > Digestive system > Unclassified ... | reverse complement strand
GTTGACTTCCCAGTTCCAGTTGTGGCCGGTCGCCGAAGCTTCCGTATTGATGTCGTCGATGATGTGGTAGCCGGCGTCGATCGCGCCGTACCAGCCATCGGGCTCAGCCGATGCTGCGCCGGCCGACAGGGCCAGGGCAGCCGCCGCGCTCGACGCCAGGATCAAACTCTTGACACGCATGTGATGCGGCCCTCCGAGATCTGTTGTCAGTATGGCGACGAGAAAAGTCACCTGCAGCTTCCCTAGCAGCGTTGCCATGAAGGGTCGAGCGTGAAAGGCGCCAAAACCACAGCTTAAGCCCAAAACGTGGCCTGCGGGCTACAGGGATGAAGCACAGGTTAACAAAGGCTCCTCTTGCGCCCCTTGACCTGAGGTTCAGGGTGTCGTCCACATCCGGCTGCTTCATCGGATCAGCTCATCTCAATGTCTTCTATCTGCATCGACGGCTTCAACCTGGCGCTCGCAAAAGGCTCGGGGATCGCCACCTATGGGCGAAACCTGCTGATCAATGCGCGCGAGATCGGTCTGGGCACGCAGGTGCTTTACGGCCCGGCGGCGGCCCGCAAGGCCAGCAACGTCGTCAATGAAACGGCTCTGACCGACGCCGAGCGCCCTCCCGAGAAGTTGAACCGAAAGAAGAAGATCCAGCGCTTCCGCGACACCTATATGTCGCGCTTCGGACGTGAAGCGCACGCCATTATGCCTTCGGGCGAGGTGATCTGGCCCAGTCGTGGCGGCGGCCGACCAGCGGCCGACAGCTTCTGGGCCGCCCAGAACCTGTTCCAGATCGCCAACCGCAGCTTCGCGGCCTATGGCAAAGAAACCCCGGTAAGCTTCGAGACCTCGACCGAGGCGCCTCGGCCCGACGCCATGCACTGGACGGCGACCCTGCCGCTGTACGCCAAGGGCGTGGCGAACCTATACACCATCCACGACCTCATCCCGCTGCGCCTGCCGCACACGACAATGGACGACAAGGCCGTCTATATGCGCCTGTGTCAGGCCGTGGCGAAACGCGCCGACCACATCGCCGTGGTGTCCGAGACGACCCGTCAGGACGTGATCCGTCTGCTGGGCGTGTCCGAAGACCGGGTCACCAACACCTATCAGGCCGTCGACCTGCCCGAGAGCCTGACCTCGCGCTCTCAGGCCGAGGTGGAGCTGGAGTTGGAGGGCGTCTTCAACCTGGGCTGGAAGGACTATTTCCTGCACTTCGGCGCCATCGAGCCGAAGAAGAACCTGGGTCGCATCGTCGAGGCCTATCTGGCGTCCGGCAGCAAGACGCCGCTGGTCATCATCGGCGGCCGCGCCTGGCTTGACGAGGGCGAGACCGCCCTGCTGAACCAGGTCAAGCGCGACGGCGGCCCCAGCGCCGACCGCATCCGCCAATATGAGTACATGCCCTTTTCCATGCTGGTCAGCCTGATCCGGGGCGCCAAGGCCACCCTGTTCCCTTCCCTGTATGAGGGGTTCGGCCTGCCGGTGCTGGAGTCGATGGCCCTGTCCACCGCAGTGCTGACCTCGACCGGCGGCTCCCTGCCCGAAGTCGCCGGGGATGCGGCCGTGATCGTCGATCCTTACGACGTCCAGGCGATGACGCGCGGCATTCAGGCGCTGGACGCCGACGAGGGCCTGCGCCACGAGTTGCAGGCGCGCGGCCTGATCCAGGCCGGCCAGTTCACGCCCGCCGCCTATCAGGCTCGACTGCGCGACCTGTACGGCAAGGTCGGCCTGACGCTGGCCTGACGCCGTGTCTAACACCGTGCCCGCCGCCCTTTCCGCTGAACGGCTCACGCACCTCCAGAGACTGGAGAGCGAGAGCATCCACATCCTGCGCGAGGTGGCGGCCGAGTGCGTGCGCCCGGTGCTGCTGTATTCGATCGGCAAGGATTCGGCCGCCCTGCTGCACCTGGCGCGCAAGGCCTTCCACCCGGCCCCGCCGCCGTTCCCCCTGCTGCACGTCGATACGACGTGGAAGTTCCGCGCCATGTACGCCCTGCGCGACCGCATGGCCGCCGAAAGCGGCATGGAACTGATCGTCTACAAGAACCCCGAAGCCGTCGAGCGCGGCGTCAATCCGTTCGACCACGGCTCGGCCGTGCATACGGACCTGTGGAAGACGCAAGGGTTGAAGCAGGCGCTGGACCTGCACGGCTTCGACGCCGCCATCGGCGGGGCGCGCCGCGACGAGGAGGCCAGCCGAGCCAAGGAGCGGGTCTTCTCCTTCCGGGGCCCCGGCCACCGATGGGATCCGCGCCGTCAGCGCCCGGAGCTGTGGAGCCTGTATAATCCGCGCGTCTCGCCGGGCGAGACCATGCGGGTCTTCCCCCTGTCCAACTGGACCGAACTGGACGTGTGGGACTACATCGCCGCCGAGAACATTCCCGTCGTGGACCTGTATTTCGCCGCGCCGCGCCCAGTCGTGACGCGCGAAGGCGCCCTGATCGTCGTCGATGACGAACGAATGCGGCTGAACCCCGGCGAAACGCCCGAGGTCCGCACCGTCCGCTTCCGCACCCTGGGCTGCTATCCCCTGTCAGGCGCCATCGAGAGCGAAGCGGCGACGCTGGACGCCGTCATCGCCGAAATGCGCGCCTCGCGCAGTTCCGAGCGTCAGGGTCGCCTGATCGACCGCGACCAGGCCGGGTCGATGGAGCGCAAGAAGCAGGAGGGCTATTTCTGATGAAGACAACGCCCTCCCCCCAACGTGACCTGCTGCGCTTCATCACCTGCGGCTCGGTGGACGACGGCAAGTCCACCTTGATCGGCCGCCTGCTGCATGACGTCGGCGCCGTGCCCGACGACCAGATCGCCGCCCTGACCGATGCGGACGGCGCGCTGGATTTCTCCCTGCTGGTCGACGGCCTGCTGGCCGAGCGCGAACAGGGCATCACCATCGACGTAGCCTATCGCTATTTCTCGACCGAGCGGCGCAGCTTCATCGTCGCCGATACGCCCGGTCATGAGCAGTACACGCGCAATATGGCGACCGGCGCCTCGACCGCCGATGCGGCGATCATCCTGGCCGATGCGCGCAAGGGGGTGCTGACCCAGACGCGCCGCCATGCGCACATCCTGGCCCTGATGGGCGTGCGCCGGGTGGTTCTGGCCGTCACCAAGATGGACCTGGCAGACTGGAGCCAGACTGCGTTCGAGCCCATAGCCGCCGAGTTCGCCGCCTACGCCGCACAGGTCGGACTGGAGGTCACTGCCATTCCGGTGTCCGGCGCGACGGGGGCCAATGTGGCGCGACGCGGCGAGGACGGCGGCTGGTATTCCGGCCCGACCCTGTTGGAGACGCTGGAGGCGCTGCCGCCGCTGTCCGAAGGCCAGGACCTGCCGTTCCGCATGGCCGTGCAGGGAGTGATCCGGCCGCATCTGGACTTTCGCGGCTATACGGGCCGTATCGCCGCGGGCCGCGTGAGGCCCGGCGACAGGGTGCGCGCTCTGCCTTCAGGGGTGACGACCACGGTCGCGCGCGTCCTGGCCCCGACCGAGGACGCCGAAGAGGCCCGCGCCGGTCAGTCGGTCGTCCTGACACTGACCGATGAGGTCGACCTGTCGCGCGGCGACGTCCTGTGCGCCGCCGACGCCCCGCTGGAGACCGCCGACCAGTTCGAGGCCGCCGTGATCTGGATGGCCGAGGCGCCGCTGCTGCCCGGCCGCCAGTACGATCTGAAGCTGGGCGCCCGCACCGTCGCCGCCTCGATCACCGACATCCGCCACAAGGTCAACGTCAATACGCTGGAGCCGCTGGCCGGCCGGACGCTGGAGCTGAACGACATCGGCGTCTGCCATCTGTCGCTGGGGGCCGACATCGCCTTCGCCCCCTATGAGGAAGACCGCGAAATGGGCGGCTTCATCCTGATCGACCGGATGAGCCAGGCGACGGTCGGGGCCGGGATGATCCGCTTCGCCCTGCGCCGCGCCCACAACATCCATCGCCAGCCGATCAAGGTCGACCGCGCCCGCCGCGCCGCCCTGAAGGGCCAGCAACCCGCCGTGCTGTGGTTCACCGGCCTGTCGGGCGCGGGCAAGTCCACCATCGCCAACCTGGTCGAGGAGCAGTTGGCCGCCGAGGGTCGCCACACCTATCTGATCGACGGCGACAATCTGCGCCACGGCCTCAGCCGCGACCTGGGCTTTACCGAGGCCGACCGGGTCGAGAACATCCGCCGCGCCGCCGAGGCCGCGCGGATGATGGCCGACGCCGGCCTGATCGTCCTGGTGTCGCTGATCTCGCCTTTCCGCGCCGAACGGGCGATGGCCCGCGAAATGATGGGCGATGTCCCCTTCCTGGAAATCTTCATCGACGCCCCGCTCGCAAAGGTCGAAGCGCGCGACGTCAAAGGCCTCTACGCCAAGGCCCGGCGCGGCGAGTTGGTCAACTTCACCGGCATCGACAGCCCGTACGAGGCGCCGGAAGGGGCTGAAATCCATGTTCAAACGGAAAAAAATACGGCAGAAGAAGCGGCAGGCGTCATCCTTGACGTTTTCCTGAACGCATCGGGGCGTCCGTCGGGCGCTCGATCCAGGTAGGTTCGATGGCTTCCGATACCTCAATCCCCGACAAGTCGGCCTCGTTTCCGCGCCGCTTCTTCGCCGGCGTCGAGCATCATCTGCGCATCATCGGGGCTCTGATCCTGCGCGAGATGGCGACCCGCTTTGGTCGTCAGGGGCTGGGCTTCGTCTGGATCGTCGGCGAGCCGCTGATTTTCTGCTTCGGCGTGATGATCCTGTGGAGCTTCACCAAGTCGCCTTATGAGCACGGCATCCGCCTCGCGCCCTTCGTGATGACCGGCTACATGTGCTTGATCATGATCCGGCACATGATCAGCCTGCTGTCCAGCGCGCTGCAATCGAATCTGGGACTGCTCTACCATCGCCGCATCACCCCGATGCACATACTGTCAGCGCGCATCATCCTGGAGCTGGCGGGCAGCACGACCGCCTTTCTGATCGTCTATCTGGTGCTGCTCAGCATTGAACAGGTCAGCCTGCCGTACAACTATCTTCTGCTGTATCAAGGCTGGTTCACCCTGGCCTGGGTCGCTGCCGGCCTTGCTCTGGTGCTGGCCGGCCTGGCCATGCGTTTCGATGTGCTTGAACGCATGCTCGGCCTGATCAGCTACGCCATGATCCCCCTGTCCGGCGTCTTCTTCATGGTCTCATGGATGCCGCCGTCAGCCCAGAAGATCTATCTGAGCGTGCCCTTCGTCCACTGTGTGGAAATGATACGCGCGGCGGTGTTCGGCGAGTTCGTGGTCACCCACTACGATCCGATGTACCCGATCATCTGGGGCGCATGTCTCAATATCGCAGGCCTGCTGCTGATCGCCGGCGCCCGCGAACACATGGCGTCCGACTGACTTTATTTACCATTTATGACCACTCCCAAGGGTAAAAGGCACGCATGGCCGACTCCAAGCTGCAGTACCTAGGCTCCTTGCCCAAGATGCTTCCGGGGCCAGGCAAGACCGGTAAGAAGCGCAAGCTTCCGATCGCCTTCATGATCGTCGTGGGCGTGCCCACCGCGTTGGCTGCAATCTATTATCTGCTGATCGCCTCGCCGCGATACGTGTCGGAGGCGCACTTCGTCGTCCGTTCAGCGAACGTGTCCCAACCGACGACCGTCGGCATGGCGTTGAACGTCGTCGGCTTCTCGACCAGCGTCAACGAAGCCTTCGCCGTGCACGAGTATCTGACCTCGCGCGACGGCATGAAGGAAATGCAGAAGCGGTTCGACCTGCGCGCCATTCTGGGTCGCCCCGGAGCAGACGCCCTGTCGCGTTACCCGCGTCCCTGGGAAGGCGACAGCGAAGAGAGCCTCTACAAGGCCTTCCAGCGCTTCCTGACGGTCGGCCATGATTCCGGCACCGGCATCAGCACCATCCGCGTGCAGGCCTTTTCCGCCCGCGAAGCCCAGGCGCTCAACCTGGCGATGCTGGACAGCGGGGAGACCCTGATCAACCAGTTGAACGAACGCGCAGCCGCCAACGCCCTGCGCGATGCCGAACGCGACCGCCAGGCCGCCCTGGCCGCCGCCGAAACCGCCAAACAGGCGCTGACCGCCTTCCGCACCTCGACACGCTTCCTCGATCCTCGCGCCGAAGCGGCTGAAAGCACTCAGGTGAGCGTCACCCTGCTGGTCTCAATCGCCCAGTTGAAAGCCGAACGCGACCAGCTGGCCGCCGAGGCGCCGGCCAGCCCGCAACTGCCGATCCTGAACCGCCGCATCGCCGGGCTGGAACGCCAGGTGGATGACGCCCGCGCCCGCCTCGCAGGCGGCGCCGACTCCCTGGCGCCCAAGCTGGGCGCCTATGAAGATCTGGTCCTGCAGCGCGAGATCGCCGAGCGCCGGGTGTCCCAGGCCGAAGCCAGTCTGCTGACGGCTCAACAGGACGCCAGCCGCCAAAAGCTCTATCTGGAGCGCATCGTATCGCCCAGCCTGCCGGACAAGGGCAGCGAGCCGCGCCGCTGGCGGGCGATCCTGACCATCTTCGCCTCGTCGCTTCTGGCCTATGCCATCGGATGGCTGGTCTGGGCCGGCATTCGGGAACACAGGCAGAGCTGATGGCGCTCGAAGAGCCGGGCTTGCGCGTCGTCGACGTCAGCAAGAAATTCAAGTCGAGCAAACGTCCCGTGTTCAAGGACGTCAACTTCGATCTCGGCCGCTCTGGTCGGCTCGCCCTGCTAGGCCGCAACGGCCAGGGCAAGTCGACGCTCATCCAGATGTTGGGCGGCATCATGCCCCCCAGCACGGGCAAGATCGAATGGAACATGACGACGTCATGGCCCATCGGCTTTGCAGGCGGCTTCCAGGGCAGTCTGTCCGGGCTGGACAATGTCCGCTTCCTCTCGCGTCTGTATAAGCGCGACTACAAGGAGACCCTGGCGCGGGTCGACGACTTCGCCGAACTCGGCAAGGCGCTGCGCGAGCCGGTCAAGCATTTCTCGTCGGGGATGCGCGCCCGCCTGGCCTTCGGCCTGTCGCTGGCGATCGAGTTCGACTGCTATCTGATCGACGAGCTGGTGGCGGTCGGCGACGCCCGCTTCCAGCGCAAATGTCAGGAAGGCCTGTTCGAGGATCGCGGCCACTGCGCCTTCCTGATGGCGTCGCACGACACCAATCTGATCACCCGCTATTGCGATCGGGCCCTGATCATCGAGAGCGGCAAGGCTAAGATTTTCGACGACATCAAGGAAGCCGTCGAAGTCTACACCTGGCTGCGCGCCGCCTGACCATGCCTAACACCAAACAACATCTGTGGCTGATCATTCCGCCATGCGCCGATCGGGACGACTGGGTGGCTTCGATCACAGCACAGGCGACGGATGCGGGCTTTACGGTCATCAATTCGGCAGCTGACGCCAACACGGCCGCGTTGGGCAAGACATTGACTTTGTCGCCAGACCCTGAAGAGGCTCGCAAAGCTGGCGTTCAGGCAAAGGACGTTGCCGTCTTACTGAGCACCAGCGGTCCCCTCTCCGCCAAGCTGGACGCAGATAACGACCCTGCGCCACGCCATACTGCGGTGAAGAATGCTTCTGACTTCATCCGACGCGGATACGCCTTCTTTCCCGACCGGGTTTTCAAGGCCGAAGACTTCTCAGGAATTTCAGTCAAACTCTTTCCCGGCTTCTCCTTGCTTGGCCCAACATCCACCTCAACGTCCAATCGTAACAGAGCGCTGAAGGAGGCCCTTTCCATCTACGCGGCCGACCACGCCTTCTGGGGAAGTGAGGTTTTTGATATCAATGCAAAGGCTGTTCGCCACAACAAGGAAGAAGTCGCTCTCGACCTGACCGGCCGTCCGCGCTTCCTGATCTTCGGCCCTTACATCGTCATGCCAGCGGGACGCTGGAAAGCTGTCGCCCGTATTGGCTTCAGCGCCCCCACCGCAAGACACCAATACAGGGCCGATTGGGGGGCTCAGGATACATACACCTCACATCACTTTCGTCCGGAGCGGGAAGGCGTGTTCCAGGTTGAAATCGAATACGAATGGGACAAGCCTTCGGCGTCCGAATTTCGACTGCTGTTGCTAGAGGGCGCTTTCGACGGCGAAGTGACTTTCTTTGGCGTTGAGATCGTCCGGGTTGGTTAGAACCTGCCGAGACGTTTCCCGGGTCCGGCAGGAAGCTCATGCGCAATCCCATCAGGATATGGCGGTCTTCGACCCTTGACCAAATGAGAACATCACTTGCCGCTTGCACCCGACAACCCTCGGCAAGTTGACGCGATTGGTAACCGCTCCAGATCGCCCGGAAGCGATACTAGAATTTCGAAGTTCCTACTACAGGAAACCATGAGACAGGGGCTGCGGGTGGTGCTGAGTACCTGAGACGCTGCGAATATGAAGCGATGGATTGCCCTGCCGAGAGCCCTTAGGCTACATGCACTCGCACGCTGATGATCTCTAAGATTGCGTGACCTTGTTGAGAGAAGCGACGAACATATGGCGACGGTCCAGCTATTAAAAACCAAAAGATTTGGCGACACTCGTGGCTGGTTTTCAGAAACTTATTCTGAGCAATCACTAGCCAAAGCGGGCATCCACCATAGTTTCGTCCAAGACAATCACTCGTATTCGGCCTCAATCGGGACCATTCGTGGGTTGCACTTTCAGAGGCCTCCGTATGCACAGGCCAAGCTGGTCCGTTGCGCACGCGGTTCCATAATGGATTATGCTGTAGATGTTCGTCGAGACTCTCCAACCTATGGCAAGTGGGTTTCCGCTCTACTGTCGGCTGATAACGGCTCCCAGCTCTATGTGCCTGTTGGTTTTGCCCATGCCTTCATTACCCTCGAGCCCGATACCGAGGTAATTTATAAGGTTTCCGCCGCTTATGCGCCGGACTGTGATGGCGGGCTGCTCTGGAACGACCCCGAGATCGGAATCGACTGGCCGCTCCCGGCTGCGGGCCCGATCCTATCGGATAAAGACGCAGCCCTGCCTGCGTTGGCTGAGTTTGACAGCCCGTTTGACTATGACGGGGTCCCCCTCACGGCACTATCCGACTAGGCTGCACCGCGGCCCGATACGGCGACGTTACTAACGGAGAAATTGTTTTGCGCATTCTGGTTACGGGCGGAGCTGGTTTCATCGGCTCGGCTCTAGTTCGTCAGTTGATGAATCATACGGACCACGAGGTCCTCGTCTATGACAAGCTCACCTATGCAGGCATCCTCAGCTCTCTTGAACCTGTAGTCTCCAATCCACGCTATAGCTTCGTTCGCGCCGACATCACCGACCCAGAAGCCGTTGCTCAAGCCCTGACCGACTTCAGACCGCAGATAATCGCTCACCTGGCGGCTGAAAGTCATGTTGATCGCTCGATCGACGGGCCTGGCGAATTTGTCCAAACCAATGTCGTCGGCACCTACGTTATGCTACAACAGGCACTAGGTTATTATCGCAGCCTGGATGATCCGGCCAAAGCAGCTTTCCGTTTCCACCATATCTCCACGGACGAAGTATTCGGATCGCTGGGCGATGAAGGCTTATTTACGGAAACTACCGCCTACGACCCCCGGTCTCCCTACTCGGCATCAAAGGCATCATCCGATCACCTCGTTCGCGCCTGGGGGCATACATACGGCCTCCCCATCCTGGTTACCAACTGCTCGAACAACTACGGCCCGTATCATTTCCCTGAAAAGCTAATCCCCTTGATCATCATTCGCGCCCTGAATGGTGAGCCATTGCCCGTTTACGGCGATGGGACCAATGTGCGCGACTGGCTCTTTGTCGATGACCACGCTCGCGCCCTTCAAGCCGTGTTCGAACGCGGCACGCCAGGCGAAACCTATAATGTAGGTGGTAATGCAGAACGCAAGAACATCGAGGTTGTGCGTGCCATCTGCGCCGTGCTGGACAGGGAACGCCCCCGGGCCGACGGCAGTCCGTATGCCGATCAGATAACCCATGTCGCAGACCGACCGGGCCACGATCACCGCTACGCCATTGATGCGTCGAAGATCCGGCGAGAGTTGGAGTGGGAGCCGACAAAGACATTTGAAGAGGGGATCGGTCTGACGGTCCGCTGGTACCTCGACAACCAAGAGTGGTGGCAAACTATTGTGGCTAATAGCTATGCCACCGAGCGCCTGGGCAAAGCCCATGCTTGAGACTGAGCAACCGCTTTCCATCCTCGTCACCGGCGGTGCTGGACAGGTCGGGCTGGAGCTATTGGCGGCCAAATGGCCAGATCACATCACACTTCATGCCCCCGCCCGTTCCGAGTTGGACCTTGGTAATCCAAGCGCGATAGAGCGGCTATTCTCGTCGCGTGCTTATGCTGCGGTTATCAACTCAGGCGCCTATACCGCCGTGGATCAGGCTGAGAACGAAGTGGCCGCCGCCTATTCCGCCAATGCTCTAGGGCCGGCGCTCCTGGCTGACGCAACCCGTGCAGCGGGCATCCCGTTGATCCAGGTCTCGACCGACTACGTCTTCGACGGTGCGCATGTCGGTGAGTACAATGAAGACGAAGCCGTACAACCCCTTGGCGTGTATGGAGCTTCTAAACTGGCTGGCGAGATGGCCGTTCTGAGGGGCAACCCTCGCTCCGCAGTGTTGAGGACCGCATGGGTCGTTAGCCAACATCGCACCAATTTTGTCAAAACCATGCTTCGGCTGGCGACGGAGCGCCACACGCTGCGCGTCGTGAATGATCAACACGGCAATCCCACTTCAGCTAGGGATATCGCCGAAGCTCTGAAGACGATCACGCTGCGCATGATTGAAGACGAGGCTGCCCCGCGAGGCATTTTTCATTTCGTCAACGCCGGCGCTACAACCTGGGCAGGACTGGCGCGTGAAGTGTTAGCCCTCAGCGAAGCCCACGGCGGCCCTACAGCCAAAGTAGAGAACATTACCACGGCCGAGTTTCCTACTCTCGCAAGCCGTCCAGCCAATTCCCGACTGGCGACGCAGAGAATCCAGCGTGAGTACGGCGTTGTTCCTCGTCCGTGGCAGTCTGCCGTTTATGAAATTGTGGACCAGTTGTCCGCCAAGGAGTGACCATGAAAGGTATTATTCTCGCCGGCGGTTCCGGCACACGGTTGCATCCAATGACGTTGGTCACATCGAAGCAGCTCATGCCCGTCTACGATAAGCCGATGATCTATTATCCGCTCTCTACACTGATGCTGGCGGGCATTCGCGAAGTCCTGATCATCTCCACGCCCCGCGATACGCCAGCCTATCGTGCGCTTCTCGGTGATGGGTCGCGCTGGGGAATGGACATCCAGTATGCTGTGCAGCCTAGTCCAGACGGATTGGCGCAGGCCTATATCATTGGCGCCGATTTTGTCGGCGACGAGCCATCAGCCCTCATTCTAGGCGACAATATTTATTACGGCCACGGCATTAACGACCTTTTCGTCAGCGCTATATCGCGATCAGAAGGCGCGACCGTGTTTGCGTACCACGTCAACGATCCCGAGCGATATGGAGTGGTCGATTTCGACACTTCCATGAAGGCCCTGTCGATAGAGGAAAAGCCAACCGCCCCTAGATCCAATTGGGCAGTGACTGGGCTTTATTTCTACGACAAGGACGTGGTTGAAATTGCAGCCAATCTAGAGCCTTCAGCTCGCGGCGAGTTGGAGATCACCGACGTCAATCGTATTTATCTGGAGCGAGGAAAGCTTTCTGTCGAAATCATGGGGCGCGGCTTCGCCTGGCTGGACACCGGTACGCCTGACAGCCTGTTAGAGGCGGGCGAATTTGTCCGTACACTTGAAAAACGTCAGGGCTTCAAGATTGCGTGTCCCGAAGAGATCGCATTCGATCGCGGCTTCATCGACGTCAATCAGCTGGAACGACTCTCACACGATTTTGGAAAGAGCTCCTATGGTGATTATCTCCGCAACATCATCTCAAATCGATAGGCGTGAGAGGGCGTAGCGCCGAGGCGCTTCTGGCTTCCGAGCCAGCCTTTTGCTCGGCGTGCGAGCTCAACCCCACGTAGCCTCCACAGTTATCGCTTGACTAATCCAGTTCCCTAACCCGCAGGTAGATTTGTGAAGATCTCGAGGTGGCTAGCGCGCGCGTATCGCAAGGCTATAGGGCGTCCGCATCGCCCTCCTCTTCCGCTGCCCGTGGAGGATGCTGCAAAGATGGCGGCTAGCATGGGAGACGCTGCGCGGGACCGGCAAGACTGGCAGGGTGCCATCACAAACTACGGCCTGGCGTTAGTACTGGCACCCGAGAATTTGCCTATTCGCATTCAGTTAGGGCATGCCCTGAAAGAAACCGGGCGTTGGTCCGAAGCTGAAACAACCTATCGCCTCGCCTGCGCGGCCGACCCAGCGAACTCCGAACTAAGACTGCACCTTGGGCACGTGCTCAAGATCCAGGAACGTCGTGCGGAAGCTATTGAGGCGTACTTGGACGCCCTCGACATCGACCCGGGCCTAACTCTCGCCCGCAACGAGCTAATCTCCATGGGCGCGCGTGACTTTCTGCCGAGCGAGCAATATGGGCAGCCGGCCATGTCGGCCAGCCTGGCGCGGATCAGCGGCCTCTTGGATCAGAACCTGGAAGCTATACGAGAATGGATTACGGTCTCAACCTATCCAGCAGAGGCCTACCATAATTTCAGATCCACCTTCCCCGTACAGCCCCCCCCCCCAGCAGCGGTAGGTTCCAGTCTGGTTGTAGTTATTGATGCAGTAGATGTGGATCCCGATCTTCTTCGTCTATCGCTCAACAGTCTTCTCGACCAAAGAGATGGCAATTGGACGGCCGTAGTCCGCGCGTCGGCGAGCCTGCACGAACACGCTGTCGCCAGTTATGTCTATCAGGATTGCCGGATCTCGGTCGTTAGCGACGGGGCAGATGCGCCTTGGCCTGCGCTAGATTCAGACTTGGTCCTGTTAACGGAAGCAGGCTGCAGATTAGACCGCGAAGCCGTCGGGTGGCTGCGCTACGCTTCGGAGCGAACGCGCGCCGACGTGATCTATGCGGATCACGATCATCACACCTATGACTGGCGGCGCGGGGCGACCTACAGCAGACCCGCTTTGCACGCGATGCCCGACATCCACGATCAGGCGAACACTCCCGATCCACCGCTATGCCTGCTCGTCCGCGCTGGCGCCCGGCCCCTTATAGCCGCCGCCTCTACTGAAACCGCCGGGAAGGAACGGCGCCAGAGCATCCTATTAGCTGCCCTCTCTACAGGCCTAACCGTCGCCCACCTGCCTCGCATACTTAGCAGCAAACGTATTTCCGATGCGGCTATGTCGAACAATGAGCCGTTGCCTCGTAGCGAGGCACGCCGAGTCGAGGGTGAGGAAAGACTACTGGTCATCATCCCGACTCGTGACCAGCCTGACCTCCTCAGGTCATGCCTCGACAGCTTAAAAGAGAAGCTGTCAAACCCGCATTCAGTTGATGTGCTGGTAATTGACCATCGAAGCACCCAAGCTAACACTCTAGATCTTCTTTCAGAGCGCGCGCTGAGCGGCGATATCGAAATTATGCAGGTGGATGAACCCTTTAACTGGGGACGGTTCAACAACCTAGCCGCAACCGGGCAAGGACATGACATACTTGTGTTCGCCAACAACGATGTCGAATTCCTAACCGAAGGGTGGGACGACGTCGTTCGCGGCAGTTTAGCCGGCGAAGCCGTGGGTGTTATAGGCGCTAGACTTCTCTATCCGGATCGCACTATCCAGCATGCGGGCATTGCCATGGGAGTTAACCATGGCCGGCCGGTCCACGAAGGCGTCGGTGCGGATATGGCGTCAGGGGGCCCCATGAATCGTTGGCACCGTTCACGCCAGGCATCCGCCGTTACCGGAGCATTGATGGCGGTAAAGCGGCGGGTGTTTGAAGCGGTTGGAGGCTTTGATGAAAGGCTGGCGATCGCGTACAATGACATTGATCTCTGTCTGCGCGTAAGAGAAGCTGGTTTCCGTGTTCTTTACGAACCGGGACTCGAGGCTATTCATCACGAATCGAAAACGCGCGGTCACAACGTGGATGCCGCTCGCGTTGCGTGGGATGATGCTGAACTTGCAGATATGTATGACAAGTGGGGCCAGGCCATGCTGCAAGAGCCCGGCAACAACCCACACTGGGTTGCCGCCGAGTCTCGGACGCATGACGGTTATCGCGACCTAAGCATGAGCGAGGTTCTTCAACACCTGGATCGCAGCGCCTTGATCAATCCATGGGCCATACATCAACGAAAGTAGCAGTCGGACTGCTGATCGTCGCTAGCCAACACGCAACGACCACGCGTGCCTTTGCTACTCGGAGAGCGCCTTTAGGGGCTTCTGATAGCGCTCTTCGATGATTTGGCGGATCGCGTCTGCGTGTCGCGAATCCGCAACCTCAAGCACCATCTGGCGCGACTCGATGCCAGAACGCAACTGCGCCTCACGGGGAAGGCCGGTCCAGACAACGCCAGCGTGTTGGTGATAGATGCTCATCGCCTGCTTGATGAAGCCGATCGGACCGAACCTTTCAAAGAAGAACGCCATTGCAATCTCATTGAACCGTTCGCGGAACAGCCGATCCGGCAACTGCCGCACCAAATCGGCTCTCAGCATGCATGACGAGAAATTGGCGATTAAATTCATCGACGGATCGGCCAGAAAATCCTCGCCGCTCAGTTTCTCCTTCGTCAGCTTGATCTGGCGATCGAGGAATGAGTCCCCACCTTCCGGTATTTGCCTGACCTTAATCATCGAGAACACCATTGAGCATTCTCGATTCCTCCGGAGGAAGTCCTTCTGGCTCTGGAGCTTCGTTGAATCGGTCCAGAGATCATCGCCCTCGAGAATGGCGATATAGTCTCCCGAGGCGGCCTGGAAAAGTCGGCGGAAGTTGCCGGAAATGCCGACGTTGGACTCCTCGCTGATGTCGCGCACCAGCATAGGGTAGCGTTTCCGCCATTCCTGGATTTTGGCGCGCGTCCCGCCCGTCGACCCATCGGACGAAACAAGTATTTCGTGCGAGAAATCGCCGAGCTGTTCGACGACACTCCCGATTGCGGCATCGATATAACCTTCCTGATTATAGGTCGGCACTATGGTCGAGATACGAGTCATTGGGCGTATAGTCGCTTCATAGTTTGAGAGACCCCTTCGGCAGAAAAGCCTTCGCCAAGCTGCACCTCTCTTACACTCCGATCCATCGACACTATCGCTACCCGGTTCGTCTCGTCCTCCCATAGAGCGAGCCCGAGCAAGCGTTCGAGCCCATGCTCAACCGCCCCATCACGCGCGAATGTCGAGCTATACCCGTCTGCGTCGCACATCATGCGAGCCGCTTTAAGCAGCAGCTGTGAGCGTATCCAGAACATAGTCCCGGCGACGAATGCCCAATCCCTGTCAAGATAACGCGAGAGACCGACTTTCTGCGCGAGAAGCTCTAGCTGTTCCATACTCGGCGGAATCGTATTGCGCCCACCATGTTTGTAGAAATCTGCGCTACAGGCCATAGCTATTTTTTCATCGGCTCTAAATCGTTCGATAATCTCGTCGACCAATTCAGCCGATCCTAGTAGAGGCTCCAGCAATCCCTTGCGCCAAGTATCGCCCCAAGGCTCGACATCGCGTTTGGTATGAATCTTCAGAACCAGTTCATAAGTTTTGAAGGTCGACATCAGGCCGAAGAAGGGGGCATGTCCGCGCCGACATTTGGGTAAAAGAAAATCCTCATATTAGGGAAGGCTTGGCGTATAAGCCGAAGCGCCTCGTGTTCTCCATCGAGCGATGTGGACACGAAGAGATCAAAATCAACTCGAATATTGTTGAGATATTTAATAATCTCCGGCACGCGTTCAGGGTGAAAAACGTGCAACAGGGCGGCGATCCGATATGACGACGCGTCACGGATCCTCTCAGGTTCGACAGTCAGCGGGCGCGATTTCGACCGTACCTGGTTTTGAAGCGTGATAACGGCGCCCCGATCGACGTGCTCCTTATTCGTAATGCGCTCCTTGGTGCCATCGTAATAGTCGACACCGACATAGGGGAGAGCGGTAACTCTAGTTCGTGCGGCAACGCGCAAGATCCCAGTCCACGAGACGTCGCAGATGTTCGTCGAACCGAAAATCTCTGAATGACCCACCCAGCGCATGAAGAAACAATTGAGGTCGATGAAGTTCTCAAGCAGGCATGTCTCATAGTCAAAATCTGCATAAAGGATGCACTTTGTTTGCTGGGCATCATCATGTACGTTTGCCGCGCAATAACCGGCAGAGGACTGCGTTGCTGCAGCGTGCTTCAGCAGGAATTCGATCAGGCGATCTTTCCAGACATTGTCCGAGTCGAGAAAGAAGATCTATTCGCCGGCAGCGATATCAAGGCCAGTGTTCCGGGCACCTGACACGCCTTTGCTGTGACGATTGGACGTGTAGATGATCCGGGGGTCCGTAAACGCCTTGACCAGTTCGGCAGTCATGTCCGTGCTCCCGTCGTCAACAATGATCAGTTCGAAATTGGCATGTGTTTGAGCGAGAGCCGAGCGAATAGCGGCTTCAATCATTCCCGCACGATTGTGGGTCGGCATGATGATGGAAACCTTGTCGGCCGCGAACGGACTAGGAAGCGCTGCAAGGCGATGAATAGTTTTTTCGTGAGCGCCCCAGGCCCACTCACGATTACGGGGCGTTAATATTCGTCTGCATTCCTGCCTGTCGGCTGAAGTGCCCTGTTCCTGAACAGGGTGATCCTCCGATTCTCATTCATGCCGCTTTTCAGATAATGAAGAAGCGGGTTTACGCCCGCTGCCTTAACATCCCGATTTGACCTAAGATATTGCGGTACACTGAAGGCGGGCGACGGGCTGCGGCCCAGGCGATGACCGAGCCAGAGGAAATGTTCCACTGGGTCCAGCCCGATCGTCTTCACATCTTGATAGCGCTCTTGGTACCACTCGGCATCAAATAAAGGAGAAGCCTTAAGCAGGTCCACATCCGAATCCAACACTAATTTGATCTTTTTCATAGATTATCGCTTCAACTTCTCAATAGGATTTGCGAAAAATATCCTACGCAACGCCATTAACGACCCAGATACCGAGACAATATCTTGGAGCTAGCCTCTGTACAATCCCAAGTAGATTCTTATATTCCTAGAATATCTCGCCATAAATTTCTTAATACTAACACGCTTTAGTTGCTCGTTCCTTTCAGTTAACAGCGCGATACGCGCTTCTGCTCGAATCAACGCAGCCTTCTTCGACTCTTTAGCTGACTGAATATTTAGCAATATTCGAGTAATATCGGCAATTTCATTGAATCTCTCTTTGACACTCCTCTCAAGAAGTTGAATCCGCTCATCGCGAGAGCGTATTATTTCATTACAACGCTCTAATTCTTTGGATTGCTCGCCCTCAAGCTTCTTGATCTCATCCTTCAAGGATGCCTGCGCCGACGCCAGTCTGCAGTTCGCCTCAAACCACTCCTCAGCCTCGAGGCTTCGCTGCCTCAACGCCCCCTCAAGTTCAGCGACGCGCGCCGCATGCTCGACCTGCACGCCCGCGCTCGTCTGGCGATGACGCTCCAACTCGTCCTCAGCCTCGAGGCTTCGCTGCCTCAACGCGGCCTCAAGTTCAGCGACGCGCGACGCATGCTCGACCTGCACGCCCGCGCTCGTCTGGCGGTGACGCTCCAACTCGTCCTCAGCCTCGAGGCTTCGCTGCCTCAACGCGGCCTCAAGTTCAGCGACGCGCGCCGCATGCTCGACCTGCACGCCCGCGCTCGTCTGGCGGTGACGCTCCAACTCGTCCTCAGCCTCGAGGCTTCGCTGTCTCAACGCCGCCTCAAGTTCAGCGACGCGCGCCGCATGCTCGACCTGCACGCCCGCGCTCGTCTGGCGGTGATGCTCCAACTCAGTCGTTAGGCGGATGCTCTCTTCATGGGACAGAAACGCGCGTCTCTCAAGTTCAGCGATTTTGTTCGCCTTCTCCGCCTCCATCGCCGAGTTTACTTGGCGTTGACGCTCCAACTCAACCACAAGGCGGGCGTTTTCTTCCTCAGACAGCACCTTACGCCGCTCAAGATCAGCAATTTTCGCCGCCTGTTCGGCCCCTCCCTCCTCACGCGCCCGGCATTCACGGTCCAGCTCGGCGTTCAGACGAGCCGTCTCTCCCTGGTAGGCTTCGATTTTTTGCTCAAGCTCGGCGATTCTAGTCACTCTTTCCGCATTCTCCTGGCGGTCGCGTTCCAGCTCTGTGGTCAGGTCAGCCTTCGCCTTCTCGAGCAACTGGGCCTTCTGCGCGACAGCCTTTAGCTCACTCGACAGGTCCTTTTTGGCGTCCAATGCACGCACCAAGGTCGTGACCTGATCCAGAGCTCCATTCATCCTGCCGCGAAGTGCGTCCAAAGCGTCGTGGTCAGACGACGCGCCAGACCCGCCCGCCCAACTTTCTAGGATCTGGAACGTCTCGCGCACGATATCGGCGACCTGCGCGGACTTGCGCACGTCTTCGGGCGCTCGTTGCTCATGACGCAGGCTCCCGGTCAGGAAGTCGTCGATCTCCTGCCGAACCTTCCCCGTATTGCGAGGGAAGTTCAGACCTAGCGCCTGTTCCATCCGCGTAATCTGCACGCGCCAGTCCTCAAGCAAGGCTTTGTAATTGGTGAACACCCGCACCCGACCCCGTGTCGCCGCCTCGGCGTCGAGCACATGGCGAAGCCAGAGCAGCAGCCCGAGCTCGATAGGAATCCCGTCTCGCTTCTGCAGGGACTGAGCAGTCTCAAGCGGATTTCGATGGGTGTGGACAAACAAGGGCTCATAGCCGGCGCGGCTGAAGGCCTGATCCCAGAAGCCAACGAAGCGACAGATTCGTGGGTCCTTTAGGAGAGGAAAATTTGCGGCCGAAAACTCCTCCTGCAGCACCTGGACGGCTTCAGTCATGAGGCTCTCGAACACCTGGGGGATAGTCGATCCTGGATCCAAAGGCGTAAGGCTCTTCCAATCAGACCCAAGTGCGTTCAAAAGCTTGTCGTTAAAGGCCATCACGCGCTGAGATTCGAAATATCCTTGGACGTTGTCGCCCCCTGCGGGCATCAGCGTTTTAGGAAGATCGCCCCCCAGGTGGCTGAGCAGGCCCGAGAGCGCTGAAGTTCCGGAGCGATGCGGACCCAGGACCATTAGGCTGAATGGCTTCTGGACCGATTTCGCTCGAGTGCTAGTCATCTTATCCATAGAGGCTTCTTAATTTGACGTTGGTCCAATGGTTGATCAAGGCGCGCGTCAATGTTGGCAGCACGCTAGTGACTCTCTCACACGTCGCCTCCCAATAAAAAAGGCAGATCGACCTCGAAGCAGCCCTCGGCTGTGCGTTTGGAGGCAGCTTTGCTCTTGAACCCAAGAGCCAGCATCCGCGGTCATGATTCAGATAAAGCCCGCTAGTCGAAGTGCACGCGCTCGGCACGGTCCAGTGGAATCACGACCAATATCCCATTAGGTCGTTCTGCCTCCCTTTGCGGGTAGAGACAACAGCAGGCGACGACGCGATCGACGCAATTGGCCTCATTGCTCCCCATGCTCGCCAGGATAGCTTCTTCACCAGACTAGTTCTCGGTCGGAGAACCTCGATCTGATGTGGACCTGAGCTCGTGCGAACGGGGAGCCCCAACGTGATCGCTAGGCGGCATCAGCCGCCTGGCCATTTCGCCAATTTCAAGCGCCGGCGAACAAAGACTTGCCAACGACGAAGCGTTGCCGCTGTACTTCGACTAACAGCAGGCGAGAATCCATTGTCCGTATCAATCACTATTCCAGACAAACCCGTAATGCCCCCAGTGCGGTGGAGCGGCTTGAGCGTGCACTTGCTCAGTCTGCATGCTATCTGGAGTTCGGATCAGGCGGATCAACCGCCATGGCCAATCGTCTTGGCGTGCCTGTATCGATCAGCGTTGAAAGCGACAAGGCTTGGCTTGAGACGCTGAGCGCTGGTCTTATAATCACCCCCAACGTCCGGCGCTTTTTTCTCCATGCGGACATCGGGCCGACTCGAGAATGGGGACACCCCGTAAATGAGTCAAAGTGGCGCAGATGGCACGAGTATCCCCTTGGGGCATAGCGCACCTGCCGGGACGAATCTCTCGATCCAGACTTGGTGTTGATTGACGGTCGCTTTCGTAAGGCTTGTTTCTACGCAGCCCTTATCTTCGGACGTCCTGGGGCAACGGTATTGTTCGATGATTACCAAAATCGACAGCATTATCGTGAGGTTGAATATTATGTTCGACCATCAGCCATGTACGACCGCCTAGCCGAGTTCGTTGTCCCCGAAATCGTCGATAAGACAGCCCTATGGATGTCCTTCACTGAAGCTGTCACCGACCAGCGTTAGAGTCGATCGGCTTGGTTAATATAATCTCATTTGATTAGATCGGCCCAACGCTTCACTTGTGCTGATTAGCTCCCCTCACCGCCGCCTTTACTTTCCTACCTACAGCGTCAGGAAGCAACGTCTCATCTCTCTTGGCCTCATCGCGTGGACCCTTCTCGCTAAACCAATGTGCGCCACCAGCGTCGAAGAATCGTAATGCTACCCCTTCCCCCGTGACTCCCGCGCCCTTGCCCGCTATCGAGCGCGCACCATGATAGAGACTGATCGGCAATCCGAGGAACGCGGCTGGGAGACGGCGAAGACGCTCGCTGAGGCCCTGCCCTATATCCAGGTGTATGACCGCGAGACCGTGGTCATCAAATACGGCGGCCACGCCATGGGCGAGAGCGCCGTGGCCAAGCAGTTCGCCGCCGATGTGGTGCTGCTGAAACTGATGGGCGTGAACCCCGTGGTCGTGCACGGCGGCGGGCCGCAGATCAGCGCCATGCTGGATAAGGCCGGGGTGAAGTCGGCCTTCGTCGATGGCCTGCGCGTGACGGACAAGGACACCATGGCGGTGGCCGAAATGGTCCTGTCCGGCGCCGTCAATAAAGAGATCGCCCACTGGATCACCGTCGCCGGCAAGGAAGCCGATGTGCGCGGCGTCGGCCTGTCGGGCAAGGACGCGGGCCTGCTGACGGTCGAGAAGACGCGCCGCACCAAGCGCGACCCCGACAGCATGATCGAGCACGAAGTCGATCTGGGCTTCGTCGGCGAGCCGACCAAGGTGGACCCCAAGCTGATCAAGGGCCTGATCGCCTCGGAGACCGAGGACTGGGTGCCGGTCATCGCCCCTATCGGCGTGGCCGAGGACGGCCAGACCTATAACGTCAACGCCGACACCGTCGCCGGGGCCGTCGCAGGCGCCCTGCACGCCAAGCGGATGCTGCTGCTGACCGACGTGCCGGGGGTCAAGGGCGCCGACGGCGAGATCATCCGCCAGATGACGCTGGACGAGGCGCAAGGCCTGATCGACACGGGCGTCGCCACCGGCGGCATGATCCCCAAGCTGGAGACGGCGATGGCCGCTGTGCGCGCGGGCGTCGAGGCCGTGGTCATTCTGGACGGGCGCCGTCCGCACGCCATGCTGGTCGAACTGTTCACCGAGCACGGCGCCGGCACACTGGTCAAAAGGAAGTGACGGGCCCGGCGTCGCAGGCGGCGCCTGAAGCCGCTCTCTCAGCGACCGAGATCGGTGCGGACCTGCGTCATGTGCGGTCCTGGATCTTCGACCTGGACAACACCCTGTATCCGCCCGAGACGCAGTTCCTGCGTCAGGTGGAGCAGCGCATCAACCAGTATGTCGTGCGGACGTCGGGTCTGGAATCGGCCGAGGCCCTGTCGGTGCAGCGCGGCTATCTGCACGACTACGGCACCTCCCTGGCCGGTCTGATGATGCACTATGAGATCGACCCGCATCACTTCCTGGCCGAGGTCCACGACGTGCCGTTGGACGCGCTTGCGCCCGATCCGGGCCTGCACGCGGCGCTGGAGCGGTTGCAGGGCCCCCGGCTGGTCTTCACCAACGGCTCGACCGGCCATGCCGAACGGGTGATGGAGAAGCTGGCGCTGACGCACCTTTTCGACGGGGTGTTCGCGCTGGAGGACGCCGATCTGATCCCCAAGCCGGACCCGCGCACCTTCCACAAGATGCTGACGCGCTTCGGCGTCGATCCGGCGACCGCCTGCTTCTTCGAGGACACGCCCAAGAACCTTGAGCCGGCGCACGACCTGGGCATGACTACCGTGCTGGTCGGGCCCAAGGCCTTCATCGCCGAGGGCGAGCATATTCACCACCGGGCCGCCTCCCTGGGCCCCTTCCTGACCACCGCCGTGCTTGACGGAGACGCGCAATGACCGACCTGACCCATCTGGAATCCGTGATCGAGGCCGCCTGGGAAGATCGCGCCGAAGTGTCGTCCGCTACGCGCGGCGAGGTGCGCGACGCCGTGGAGACCGCCCTGGCCCTGCTCGACTCCGGCCAGGCGCGCGTCGCTTCGCGCGGCGAGGACGGAGTCTGGAGCACGCACCAGTGGCTGAAGAAGGCGGTGCTGCTGTCCTTCCGCCTGAACGACAACGTCATCATGCGCGCGGGCCACGCGCCGACCCTCCCGCTGTCGGCGGATCATCCGGTCGCCATCGGCCCCTTCTGGGACAAGGTGCCAAACAAGTTCGGCGACTGGGGCGCCGCTGACTATCAGGCCGCGGGCTTCCGCTCGGTGCCGGGCGCGATCGTCCGCCGCGGCGCGCACATCGCCAGGAACGTGGTGCTTATGCCGTCCTTCGTGAACATCGGGGCCTATGTCGATGAAGGCTCGATGGTTGACGCCTGGGCCACGGTCGGCTCGTGCGCCCAGATCGGCAAGAACGTCCACCTGTCGGGCGGCGCGGGGATCGGCGGCGTGCTGGAGCCGCTGCAGGCCAATCCGACCATCATCGAGGACGGCTGCTTCATCGGCGCCCGCGCCGAGGTGGCCGAGGGCGTCATCGTGCGCGAGGGCGCGGTCCTGGCCATGGGCGTCTATCTGTCGGCTTCGACCAAGATCGTCGACCGGGCAACCGGCGAGATTTTCCGCGGCGAGGTCCCGGCTTATTCTGTCGTGGTGCCGGGCGCCCTGCCCGATCCGAACGGCGGCCCCAGCCTGTACTGCGCCGTCATCGTCAAGCGCGTCGACGCCCAGACCCGCGCCAAGACCGGGGTCAACGAACTGCTGCGCGACTGATCTTGAGTCAGGACCGCGAAAAGGCGCAGACAAAACAGGCTCGTCAATCTCTCTGAAACAGGCCTAATGGCTCTATGGGTTTCGGGAGAGGGAACCATGGCTGTTCATCGACTGCGCCGTATCGCGATTTCGGTCAGCGTCCTGGGCCTGCTGGCGACGCCGCTGGCGGCCTGTGGCGGAGGCGGAGGGGGGACCGGAGGCGGCATTGTCACGCCAACGCCGCCCCCTCCGCCTCCGCCACCTCCTCCCCCGCCGCCTCCCCCGCCGCCTCCGCCGATTCCGTCAGAGGCGTCGCGGGAATATCAGCGCAACTGGGGCGTCGGCGACACCAACGCTTTCGCCGCCTGGCGCACAGGCGCGACCGGGCGCGGCATCACGGTCGGAGTGGTCGATTCCGGCATCCGCATGAACCATCAGGACCTGGGCGTGAACGTCTCGCCCCTGTCCACGGACATCGTCGCCGGACGCAATGAGCGCGAGGATCAAGACGGGCATGGCACGCGAGTGGCCAGCGTCATTGCGGCGCCCTTCAACGACTACGGCACCGTGGGCGTGGCCTTCAACTCGACCATCCTGTCGATCCGCGCCGACGTCAGCGACTGCACCAAACCCGAAGACAAGATGTGCTTCAAAAGCGGCGATCTGGCGCGCGCCCTGGATTACGCGGTGCAGAACGGGGCGCGCGTGATCAATCTGTCGCTCGGCGGCGAGGGCCCGCTGGGCGCCCAGTTCGAAGCGGCCCTGCTGCGCGCGATCAACGCGGGCGTGGTCTTCGCCATCGCCGCCGGTAATGAGGAGGGCGCCAACCCCGAATGGCCCGGCCGCTACGCCAGCGACTCGCGCTTCGCCGGGGCCATCATCGTCACCGGGGCGCACGACAAGGCGCAGCGGATCGCCGACTTCTCCAACCGCGCCGGGGTGTCGCAGAACGCCTTCCTGTCGGCGCCGGGGGTCGATGTCATCGTCGACTGCGAGGGCGACACCTGCTGGCGAGTGAACGGCACCTCCTTCGCCTCGCCCGCTGTGGCGGGGGCGCTGGCCCTGCTGCTGGAGGCCTTTCCCAACCTGACCGGACGCGAAGCCGTCGACATCCTGCTGCGCACCGGGCGCGAGGCGGGCGATCCGGGAACTGACATCGTCTACGGCCGCGGCCTGCTGGACATCGCCCGCGCCTTCCAGCCGGTGGGCGCGACCTCGGCGCCGATGGCGAACGGCGCGGCGGTCAATATCGCGCTGGAGCCGGGCGCCCATGTGGGCGGACCGTTCGGCGACGCCCTGGGCCGCACCGGGGCGTTCAGCACCATCGCCTATGACGAGTATGAACGGCTGTTCCGCGTGGATTTGAGCGCCGCCTACGGTCCGGCGCCGCGCCGCAGCTATCAGCCCAGAAATCCGACACCGATGCAGCAGTCGCAGGTGACGCTGGACGCGCCGGGCGGGGCGCGGCTGTCGCTGGCCGCCGCCACGCCCGTGGCCGTGCCCGAGCCGGTGGTCGCGCGCTACACCCCGCTCGACGCGCCGTGGTTGGGCGACGAGACGCGCAGCGAGGCCCTGTTCGATGTGCAGGCGGGGCGGTTGTCGCTGACCGCCTGGCAGGGTCAGGGCGGAGCCAGTTCGCCTTTCCGCAGCGGGTCCGGCGACGGCTTTGTCGCCCTGACCCAGGCGGACCACGCCCTGCGCGGGGCCATGAAGTTCGGGGCCCTGACCTTCAGCGCCGAGAGCGGATCGGGCGACCGGCGCGCGCCGCTGCGCCCGGTGGAGCGTGACGCCTCGACCTATGCCCGCGCCGGGCTGGACTGGCGTTTTGCAGACGAGGAACAGGATCGTGGCGGCCTTTCGTTCAGCCTCGGGTCGCTGGACGAGCGGATGGGGCCGCTGGGCGCCTATCTGCCGACCCGCTCGGACTTCGCCCTGCCGTCGCGCACCCGCTTCGCGGCGGTCGGGGCGGATGTGGCGCTGGGACGCGGCCTGACGCTGTCGGGCGAGGCGGGCTTCGGCCGCACCGAACTGGAGGGGCGTTTCCTGCATCTGTCCGCCCCGGCGCTCAGCTCGACATGGCGCATCGCCCTGCAATCGGCCTGCCCGTCCTGGTCAATCGCCAAGGCGCTGGGCTGCAGCAGCCTGAGCTGGGAGATTTCCCAGCCCCTGCGGATCGAGGACGGCACATTCAGCGCCTTCCTGGCCGATGCGCCGCTGGAATATTTCGACCCGGTGACCTTCTCGGAGCGGCGCTTCTCGGCCGCGCCGTCGGGGCGGCAGATCGACTTCAGCGTCCGCAGCCTGCACGCCCTGCCCGGCGGGTCGTGGCTGCAGTTGGAGGCCGTGGCCAGCCGCGAAGAACAGCACCGCGCCGACGCCCCGACCGGCTACGCCCTGCTGGGCAGCTGGCGGCGGGGATTCTGAGACGTGGCTCCGCAATCACCCCCGCTCATCCCGGCGTCCGCCGGGATGAGCGGGGGTTATAGGGCGCAACAAAAAAGGCCGGCGATTGCTCGCCAGCCTTTCCCGTTTCAGCCTGTGGCTTCGCGCCTTAGCGCTCGACGCACATGGCCACGCCCATGCCGCCGCCGATGCACAGGGTGGCCAGACCCTTGCTGGCGCCCGAGCGCTTCATCTCGTGCAGCAGGGTGGTCAGGACGCGCGCGCCGGACGCGCCGATGGGGTGGCCGATGGCGATGGCGCCGCCGTTGACGTTGACCTTGGCCGGGTCGAGGCCCAGCTCCTTGACCACGCACAGCGACTGGGCGGCGAAGGCTTCGTTGGACTCGATCAGGTCCAGGTCGGCGACGGTCCAGCCCGCCTTCTCCAGCGCCTTCTTCGAGGCCGGGATCGGGCCGGTGCCCATGATGGCCGGATCGACGCCCGCCGTGGCCCATGAGGCGATGCGGGCCAGAGGCTCCAGACCGCGCGCCTTGGCTTCCTCAGCCGACATCAGCACCAGGGCGGCCGCGCCGTCGTTGATACCCGAGGCATTGGCGGCCGTCACCGTGCCGTCCTTGACGAAGGCGGGCTTCAGCTTCTGCATCGCCTCGATGGTGGAGCCGTGGCGGATGTATTCGTCCTGATCGACGACCACATCGCCTTTGCGGGTCGAGATGGTGACCGGCGCGATCTCGTCAGCGAACTTTCCAGCCTTCTGGGCGGCCTCGGCCTTGTTCTGGGAGGCGACGGCGAAGGCGTCCTGGACCTCGCGGTCGATCGACCATTTGACGGCGATATTCTCGGCCGTCTGGCCCATGTGATAGCCGTGGAAGGCGTCGGTCAGGCCGTCCAGGATCATGGTGTCCTTCAGCGCCAGATCGCCCATCTTCTGGCCGGTGCGAATCTGCTGGGCGTGCGGCGACTGGCTCATGCTTTCCTGACCGCCGGCGACGACGATTTTCGCGTCGCCCTGCACGATCTGCTGATAGGCCAGGGCGACGGCGCGCAGGCCCGACCCGCACAGCTGGTTCAGGCTCCAGGCCGGAGTCTCATTGGCCAGGCCGGCGCCGATGGCGGCCTGACGCGCCGGGCCCTGGCCTGCGCCCGCCTGCAGCACCTGGCCCAGGATCACCTCGTCCACATCAGCGGCGGCCACGCCCGCTCGCTCCAGCGCCGCCTTGATGGCGACCTCGCCCAGCTTGGAGGCCGGAAGGGTCGACAGGGCGCCGAGGAAGGAGCCGACCGGCGTGCGGGCGGCGGAGACGATGACGACGTCGGTCATTTTTATTCACTCCCTGGAGAAATCTTTCGCGCGAGGTTGTGCCGCATTCGAATGCGCCCGTCACCTGTTGCGTTGCAGCAATCAGCAAAACGTCATCGCCGCGCCGCAGCATGGTGAAGGAACGATGCCCGCACCCGCGCTTTCACAAGGGGAAGGAGACGTCGCCGTGTCGAAAGCCCGCCCATGCTGAAAAGTCTGACCCGCCGCATCTGCACCCCGGACGAGCTCGACATGATCGAGCATTATCAGACGCGGGCCGAGCGACTGGCCGATCTGTGGGTCCACGCCGTGGGTCTGGCGCTGGCGGCGGCGGGAGGCGTGGTGCTGGCGGTGCTGGCCAGCGTCTATGCGGGCGTCGGCGCGGCGGTTTCGACGGCCATCTACGCCCTTTGCCTGGTAGGCATGCTGACGGCCTCGACCATCTACAACCTGACCCACCCGTGTGCGGCGCGGCCGGTGCTGCGGCGGCTGGACGAGGCGGCGATCTTCCTGATGATTGCGGGCAGCTACACCCCGTTCACGACCGTGCGGTTCGAGGGCGCCTGGTCCGTGGGCTTTACCATCGCCGTGTGGACGATGGCCTTTGTCGGCGCGGGCGTGAAGATGCTGGGGCCGCGCCTGTCCGACGCCTTCTGGAGCGTGATCTACGTCCTGTTCGGCTGGGTGGCCGTGTTTGCGCTCAAGCCGATGATCGAGACGGTGCATCCGCTGGCGCTGGGCCTGCTGGTCGCGGGCGGGCTGATCTACACCGCCGGGGTCTTCGTCTTCATCAGCCAGAAGGTGAAGTTCCGCCGGGCCATCTGGCATGGCTTTGTGGTGACGGGCGCGGGCGTCCACTGGGCCGCCGTGCTGATCGGCGTGGTGCTGGTCAACGGCTGAGGCCGCAACGAAAGACGGGACTCGCCTTCGCCGCCGCAATGCGGGATGCTTGGGCGTTGCAACATCGCGAGAACAAGCGTGGCCGACAAGAAATCCGAGGGCGGAAAAACCCGTGACGGCATGGTCGTCATCAAGAAATATGCGAACCGGCGGCTCTATAACACCGCCACCAGCGCCTATGTGACGCTGGACGATCTGGCGCGGATGGTGCGCGAAGGCGTGGAATTCACCGTCTATGACGCCAAGACCAACGATGATCTGACGCGCCAGATCCTGACCCAGATCATCTTCGAGGAGGAGAGCCGGGGCGAGGCCCTGCTGCCGGTGCAGTTCCTGCGTCAGCTGATCGGCTTCTACGGCAACTCCATGCAGGGCGTGCTGCCGTCGTATCTGGAGATGTCGCTGGATACCTTCACCCGCCAGCAGGAGCAGTTGCGCGGTCAGTTCACCCGCGCCTTCGCCGCTGCGCCCGGCGGCAATCTGATGGAAGAGGCCGTGCGCCAGAACATGGCCATGTTCGAACGCGCCATGCGGATGTTCCCCGGCTTCGCCCACGCTCGTCCGGAGGGCGAAGCGGCCGAGGCCCCGCCCGCCGCCGCCAAGGCGGAACCGGCCAAGGAAGACGCCGCCTTGGACGAGATGCGCCGCCAGATGGACGAGATGCGGGCCCAGATCGACCGCCTCGCCCAGTCCAAGGGCTGAACCGGCATGACGGACGAGATCCGTCCGGTCGGCGCGGCGGGTCCGATGAACGATCCTGTCGTCGAGGATCGGCGCGAGAACGACCGCCGTCGCCGTGAGCGGCGTCGCGCGCGCGCCCTGGTCCCGACCGAGGCCGAGGGTCCGGAAGAGGCGGCTGATCCTGCCGCCTCCCCGGCAAAGCCTGCCGTCACCCCGCCTCCCCCGCCCGCCGCCTTCGCCGCCCAGGTGCTGGGCCAGTCGGGGCAGAAGCGCGGGCTGAAGGGCGGCGTCCCGGTGCTGGATGCGGCGCGAACCACCTATCTGGGCCGGGAGTATTCGGGACGGCACGACCGGCGCCCCTCGCCGGGACGCGCGCGCAAGACCGAGATCTGACGGCGACTGGCGCCTGAATTGCGAGGACGCAGGCTCAACCGTCTTCGGATCGCGCCATGCCCGCCGTTCTCAGCCTCGCCGCCCGCCTGTTCGACGCCACAGTGGTGGCGGTGATTTTTCTGGCGTTCAGCTAGAAGCCTCAGAACTCGCTGATCGCCCCCGGACGCCGCGAGCGGGACTTCAGCCACATCACGCCCAGCAGGTCCGAGAAGGACGCGCGCAACCGACCCCAGTTGGTGTATTTCGACCGGCCCGTCTCGCGGTGGCGGTGATCGACCTCGAGGTAGCGGTTCTCATACCCCTCGCGGATCATCAGGGCGGGCAGATAGCGGTGGATGTGATCGAAGTAGGGCAGGCGCAGGAAGACGTCGCGGCGGAAGGCCTTCAGCCCGCAGCCGGTGTCGTCGGCGTCGTCGCCCAGCAGTTTCCTGCGGATGCGGTTGGCCCATAGCGACGCCTGGCGCTTGGCGTTGCTGTCCTGACGCTTGGCCCGCACCCCGCCGACCAGGGCGACGCTGGGCGGGGCGGCCAGCAGGGCGTCGACCAGACGCGGCGCATCGGCGGGCGGGTTCTGGCCGTCGCCGTCCAGCGTCACCACGATCGGCGCCCGCGCGGCCAGCACTCCGGTGCGCACCGCCCGGCTCTGCCCCGCATTGGTCCCGTGCGACAGCACCCGCAGAGCGGGCAGTTCGGCCATCGCCGCCTGAAGCTCGGCCAGCGTCGAGTCGCGGCTGGCGTCGTTGACGAAGATCATCTCATAGGACCGCCCGGCGAAAGCCTCGGCGATTTCGCGCGCCAGAGGCACGGCGGCGCCGGATTCATCATGCACGGGCACGACGACGGAGATATCGGGCGAGGAAGCGGAGCGGTCGATCATCGACGCTCTTTAGCGCAGGCCGCGCCTCGGCGAAACGGCGCGTCCACAGCCGTCGCACAAGGTGAAGCTTCCGGGCGCCGCACCGGGCGTGATACGAGTGCGGCATGAACCGCCCGAACCTGGATCGCTACATCGCCGGCTGGCGCGGCCCCGTCCTTGCGGCCCTGCTGGCTCTGATTGCGGGTCTGCCCGGCCTGCTGCTGCTGCCGCCGCTCGATCGGGACGAGAGCCGTTTCGCTCAGGCGACGGCCCAGATGCTGGAGGGCGGCGACTATGTCGACATCCGCTTCCAGGATGATCCGCGCTGGAAGAAGCCCATCGGCATCTACTGGATGCAGGCGGCGGCCGTCGCCGCGACCTCGGACGTCGAGGACCGCAACATCCAGCCCTATCGCCTGCCGTCGCTGCTGGGCGCCATGCTCGCGGCCTGGGCCGTAGCCTGGGCGGGCGCGGCCCTGTTCGGCCAGAGGGCGGGTTTCCTGGCGGGCGTGATGCTGGGCGCGACCTTCCTGCTGTCGACCGAGGCGGGCATCGCCAAGACCGACGCCATGCTGGCGGGCCTGACCACCCTGTCGATGGCGGCGCTGGCGCGCATCTATATGTCCACGCGAGCGGGCGAGAAGGCCGATCGGCTGCACAAGCTGCTGTTCTGGACGGGCATCGGCCTGTCCATCCTGATCAAGGGACCGATCGGCCTGCTGGTCGTGGCCCTGACCATCATCGCCCTGTCGCTGTGGGACCGGAACATTCGGTGGCTGGGGCAGCTGGGCTGGGGCTGGGGCCTGCCGCTGGTGGCCCTGCTGGTCGGGCCGTGGGCCATCGCCATCACCATCGCCACCGACGGCGGCTTCTGGCGCGAGGCCATCGGCGGCGATCTGGCGCCCAAGATCGCGGGCGCCCATGAAAGCCACGGCGGCTTCCCCGGCATGTATCTGCTGCTGTCGCCGCTGCTGCTGTTTCCCGTCACCCTGATGCTGCCCGCCGCCCTGTCGGCGGGCTGGCATCGCCGGGCGGAACCGGCTGTGCGCTTCGCCGTCTGCTGGCTGGTCCCGGCTTGGCTGATGTTCGAACTGGCGCCGACCAAGCTGTGGCACTATACCCTGCCGACCTTCGGGGCGATCGCCCTGCTGGCCGCCGCCGCCCTGACCCAGCCGATCGGCAAGGTCTCGCGCGTGACGGGCGCCTTGCTGGGCCTGTTCGCAGCCGTGATCATCTGTCTGATCACCGTCTACGGCCTGACCGAGTTCGGCCGCTCGACCGCCCAGACCTGGGCTACGGTCACCATCGTCTTCGCCGTCATGGCCGCCGCTGTGGGCGGGTTCCTGCTGGTCAACCGCGCGGCGATCACCGGGATGCTGATCGCCGTCGTCTTCGGCGTTCTGGCCCACGCAGGGCTCGCCGGGACCATCCGCCAGCTGCGTCCGCTCTCGATCGCGCCGCGCCTGGTGCAGACGCTGGACTCGGCCGAGCTGAACCCCGCTCAAGGCCGCTATCCGGGGCCGGTGGCCATCACCACCTTCCATGAGCCCAGCTTCGTCTTCCTGACCGGCAAGGACACCCAGTTGACCGACGGCGCCGGCGCCGCCCGCGCCCTGGCCGAGGGTCGTCCAGCCATCGTCGAGGCCCGCGACGACGAGGCCTTCCGCCGCGCCCTGGCCGAACTGGGCGCCGCCGGGCGCGCCGTAGGCGTGGTCAGCGGCCACAACTATTCCTCGGGCGACGACGTGCGCCTGACCGTCTACGCCCCGGCTGGGGCGGGCGAGCGGAGCATCCGCCAATGAGCCGTTTCATTCAGATCGTCGAGGTCGGCCCCCGCGACGGCCTTCAGAACGAGAAGGCGGTGCTTGAGCCCGCCGTTCGCGCCGACTTCGTCCAGCGGCTGGAGGCAGCCGGGGCGAAACGCATCGAGGCGGTCAGCTTCGTCCACCCTAAATACGTGCCCCAGATGGCCGGAGCCGAAGAGGTCATGGCCGCCCTGCCCCGCCTTGAGGGCCGCAGCCGCATCGGCCTCGTCCTGAACGGCAAGGGCTATGACCGCGCCCTGGGCACGGCGGTGGACGAGGTCAATGTCGCCATGTCCGCCACCGACGGCTTCGGCCTGAAGAACCAGGGCCTCAGCGTCGACCAGCAGGTGCAGATGCTGTCCGACATCGTCGCGGGCCGCGCCAATGCCCCAGGCAGCATGGAGGACGCGCCGGGCGCAACGCCGAAGCTGTCGGCCACCCTGTCCTGCGTCTGGGGCTGTCCGTTCGACGGCGAGGTCTCGGTCCAGCAGGTCAGCGACCTGGTCGCCCGCATAGCCGCCTTGGGCGTCGAGGAGATCGCCCTGGCCGACACCATCGGCGTCGGCGATCCTTGGAGCGTGACGAAAAAGGTCGAAGCCGCGCGCAAGGCTGCTCCCGGCGCGACCCTGCGCCTGCATTTCCACGACACCCGCAACACCGGTCTGGCCAACGCCTATGCGGGCGTCGAGGCAGGCGTGGACGTTCTGGACGCCTCGGTCGGCGGCATCGGCGGCTGCCCCTTCGCACCCGGCGCGACCGGCAACATCGCCACCGAGGATCTGGTCTACATGCTGGAGCGAGCCGGGTACTCGACCGGCTACGATCTGGACACGCTGATCGAAACCGCTCGCTGGATCGGCGCCCAGATCGGCAAGCCCAACCCCAGCGCCCTCAGCCGCGCGGGCGGATGGCCGCAAATCAAGGCCTGATCGCCCGGCACGAAAAATGCCCCTGATGGCTTTCCCGTGAAGGCTAAAATGCGATACGAGCAGGGTTAAGATGCCCTTGAGGCGACCGCGAACTCCTCCCGACGAGAATGCTTTGATAAACCCGTTGAAGTTCTGGCGTAAAAAAGCCCGTCAAGCAGAAGCGGTCGCGAATAAATTTCAGCTGGCGACCAACCAAATAAACGCTCTTTCCTTAGCCCTGGAAGAACATCGGCGCGAAACTCGTCTATTTTACAACAGCCTGGCTCTGCCCGCTAGGGCGGAGTGGCACGGTCAGCCCCCGATGATCCAGGGCGAGCCCGCTAAACTGGCCTTTCCGCACAGCACCCTGTGCCGTCAGGACAGCTTTCACGAGGCCTATTTCTCTTACTGGACTCATCGCCTGCGCGAAGGCCTGCGTTATCATCGCAAGCTGTGGGAGTTCGTCTTTATCTGTCAGGTTTTATGGGAACGCGGCGCGGTCGTTGCAGGCGCGCGCGGACTGGGCTTCGGGGTCGGAGCCGAGCCCCTGAGCGCCTTCTTCGCCTCTCAGAACTGCCGCATCTTGGCCACCGACATGGATGTCGAAATGGCCGAAGCGATGGGATGGACCCTGACCAATCAACACGCAGTAGGCAAGGAAGCCCTACGCAAACCGGACGTCTGCCCTGATGATCTGTTCACCGAGAACGTCTCCTTCCAGGCGTGCGACATGAACGACGTGCCGGCGGAGTTTGTCGATTTCGACTTCTGCTGGTCGGCCTGCGCACTGGAACACCTTGGTTCCATCGAAAAAGGCCTCGCCTTTATTGAACGGTCCATTCAGTGCCTGAAGCCGGGCGGTTGGGCCGTTCACACCACCGAGTTCAACACCAGTTCCAACGAGGCGACAGTCGATAATCTGGGCACGGTCTTGTTCCGGCGGCGCGATCTCGAGGCGCTCGCTCAACGGCTACGACAACAGGGGCACACCGTCGTGCCCTTCGATTTCAACCCCGGAGACGGCCCGGTGGATCGCTACATCGACGTGCCGCCTTATCGGGAGCAGCCCCACCTGCAGATGGCTCTGTCCGGCTTCTCCACGACCTCGTTTGGGATCATCGTGCAACGCGGAGCATAGCTCGTCGCAAAGCCTCGCGATCAACAGCGCAGCGGACCAGCCTTAAACGCCTTTCAGGCCTTGCGAAGGCCTCGCATCACCGAGCGAAGCCGGGTAAGCTCGCGTGCCGCCCAGCCTGCAACGCGCCGCTGGCCGAGATCACCCGCCTCGGAACCGCGTCGGTAGGCTTTCAGCATTTGCCGATACTGCGGGTTAGGGTCCAGGGCGATCGCCCGCTCCACAGCTTCAATAGCCGCCTGTTTCTCACCTAGGCTCTGCAGCAAAAACCCTTCCCATGCGTGAAGGTGCGCCTGATGTGAGAATGCTTCGACCGCCTCTCGAGCATGAGGTCGAGCCTCCTCAAAGCGTCCCGCCGCCATCAGAGCGTCTACATAGGGTATGAGATAGACTGGCGCCCGATTGGTCGAAGCGACAATGCCCTCCAGCCTTTCGATGGCGTCGTCATGCTGTCCCTCAGCTGACAACAGCTTGGCGAACGCCAGGCCAACGAGCGGACTTGAAGGGTTCGTTTTCACAGCTAACCTTGCCAAATCGAAAGCAAGACCCCGCCGATGCGCCGGCTGGCTCATCGCCAGTTTCGACAGGTAGAAGCCGCTCGCTCGACGGCGTCTTCGGGCTTCGATTCCAAATGCGGCTGAGTCCAATTCCCCCGAGAGCGCCTGAAACACCAACGGCTTTAGAAGTCCTATCTCAGCCAGATATGTGCTGGCGGGATGAGAGACATGGGGCAGCCGGATCGGCCAGATATCGATGTCTTCTTGTATCCTCTCGACCTGCCGTCCGTCTTCTATCGGATCGAAAACCACGATCGGCCTAACCTCACAAACGATTCGACCTTCAATCTCAGGCCGCCACTCAATACACTGGCCCTCCTGAAGCCAGCGCGTTTCAAACGGCATCTTCTTCGGGTCGATGGAATATTGCGGCGAGATCGCCAGCACGGCGTTGGCGCCGGCGGCGTCAGCGAAGCGCAGCGCCGCATAGCCGCCCATGCTGGAGCCATAGGTCATGACCCGCTCGGCGCCCGCCGTCGCCTGACGCACCGCCTGCATGGCGGCCGCCATCTCAGGATATTGATACCAGTCCTCACGGACGCCCATCACATGGATAGCCGAGATGCCTGCGTTGCGGAGGAAATCCTCGCCGAAGCCGGGGCGATCGAAACCGTGGCCGATACCGTAGTTGTCGAACGTCACCACCCAGCGGCTGAGGTCCGAAGCAGGAACGCTGCGGACGACGACATTGTCGCTGCGGAAAAGGTCAGACATTCGAGCTCCTTGCCGCTCTCCTTAGACTGATTTTTGGCAAGAAGATAAAAATACAGCGCGTCGCCGAAGCGACGCGCCGACATCCTTTAGAGATTCAGCAGGGCCGGGTCTCCGCCCTGGGCGGCGATGTTGATGCTGATGGCCTTTTCGGCCGCGTAGCGGATCAGGCTGTTGGGGCCGCCTGCCTTGGGGCCGGTGCCGCTGAGACCTTCGCCGCCAAAGGGCTGGACGCCGACCACCGCACCGATGATCGAGCGGTTGACGTAGACGTTGCCCGCCGGGACCAGCTCCATCACTTCCTTGGCGAAGGCGTCGATACGGCTGTGGACGCCCAGCGTCAGGCCGAAGCCGCGCGCGGCCAGCTTGCCCGCCACCGTCTCCAGATCCTTCGGCTCATAACGGTAGACGTGCAGGATCGGGCCGAAGACTTCGCGTTCCAGGAAGTCCGGGGTCGGGATTTCGGCGATGACCGGGGCGAACAGATCGCCCTTGTCGGCGCCCGCCGGCAATTCGGCGCGAGCGATGATCTTGGCTTCCTTGGACAGGCGCTCGACGTGGGCTTCCAGGTTGGCGCGGCTTTCGGCGTCGATCACCGGGCCGACGTCGGTCCTGGCGTCGGTCGGATCGCCCAGCACCTGGGCGGCCAGGGCGCCCTTCAGGCCCTCGATCAGGGCGTCCGCCGAATCCTTGGGCGCGTAAAGGACGCGCAGGGCCGAGCAACGCTGACCGGCCGAGCCGAAGGCCGACAGGATGACGTCGTCGATGATCTGCTCCTTCAGCGCCGTGGTGTCGACGAACATGCCGTTCAGGCCGCCCGTCTCGGCGATGAAGGGGATGATGGCGCCGGGGCGCGCGGCCAGGCCGCGGTTGATGGCGTTGGCGGTGTCGGTTCCGCCGGTGAAGGCCACGCCGTCGATACCCGGATGGTTGGTCAGGGCGACGCCGACCGTTTCGCCGCGACCCGGGACCAGGGCCAGCAGGTCGGGGTTCAGACCGGCCTTGTAGTAGAGGCGCACGGCTTCGGCGGCGATCAGCGGCGTCTGCTCGGCGGGCTTGGCCACCACGGCGTTGCCGGCGGCCAGGGCGGCGGCGATCTGGCCGGTGAAGATGGCCAGGGGGAAGTTCCACGGGCTGATGGCGGCGAAGACGCCGCGGCCATGCAGGACCAGTTCGTTGGTCTCGCCGGTCGGGCCCTTCAGGGTCTGGCGGCCGCCGAAGTCGCGCTCGGCCAGCTGGGCGTAGTAACGGCAGAAGTCGGCGGCTTCGCGCACCTCGGCCACGCCGTCGTTCAGCGTCTTGCCCGCTTCACGCGACAGCAGGGCGACCAGACGGTCGAGGTCGGCTTCGAGCGCGTCGGCCATGGCGCGCAGGACGGGCGCGCGGCCCGCGCCGCCCAGACGGTCCCAGGCGACCTGGGCCTCGGCGGCGGCGTTGACGGCGGCGTCGACGTCCTCGACCGAGGCTTCGGAGACATGGCCCAGCACGCGGCTGCGGTCATAGGGATTGGTGACGTCCTGCGGGTTCACGCCGGCGCGCAGCTTGCCGCCGATGATCGGACCAGCGGTCAGTTTCTCGCTGTCGACGCGCTCCAGGGCCGCCGCATGAAGCTCGCGGTCGGAAGCCTGCGAATAGTCGCGGCCGAGGGAGTTCTTGCGGTCACCGTAGATGTTCATGGGCACAGGGATCTTCGGATGGCGATCGGGCTGGGCCTCGACCGAGGTGATGGGATCGGCGGCCACATCGGCCGCAGGCACGCGCTCGTCCAGCAGGGCGTGGACGAAGGAGGAGTTGGCGCCGTTTTCGAGCAGGCGGCGCACCAGATAGGGCAGCAGTTCTTCGTGGCCGCCGACGGGGGCGTAGGCGCGCACGACGACATCGCCCCACTCGACCTTGGCGCCGTCATAGAGGGCCTCGCCCATGCCGTGCAGGCGCTGGAACTCGATGGTCACGCCGCGATCGGCGGCCATGCGGTGCACGGCGGCCAGGGTGTGGGCGTTGTGGGTGGCGAACTGGCAGAAGATGTGGGGAGAGGCCTCGATCAACGCCTTGGCGCAGACGAGATAGTTCAGGTCGGTCGCCGGCTTGGTCGTGAACACCGGATAGTCAGTGCGGCCGTTGACCTGGGCCAGCTTGATCTCAGTGTCCCAATAGGCGCCCTTGACCAGACGCACCATCAGGCGACGGCCCGACGACTTGGCCAGTTCGGCCAGCTTGGCCACCGTCTCGGTGGTGCGCTTCTGATAGGCCTGAACGGCCAGGCCCAGGCCCTGCCAGTCGCCTAGCGCCGGCTCGCGCGCCAGCCGCTCCAGCAGTTTCAGCGACAGGGCCAGGCGGTCGGCTTCTTCAGCGTCGATGGTGTAGTTGATGTCGTATTTGGCGGCGATCAGCGCCAGACGCAGGATGCGGGGATAAAGCTCCTCCCACACCCGATCTTCCTGCACCGCCTGATAGCGCGGCGACAGGGCCGACAGCTTGACCGAGACGCCGTGGCCGCGCTCGGGGCCTTCGCCCTTGGCGGTCCTGCCCACGGCCTCGATGGCGTCGGCGTAGATCTTTTCATAGCGTTCGGCGTCGGCGGCGGTGCGGGCGCCCTCGCCCAGCATGTCGAAGCTGCACAGCCAGTTTTCGCGGTCCGAACGCTTCAGCGCCGCCTCGATCGTACGACCGACGACGAACTGCTCGCCCATGATCTTGACGGCCGTGGCGACGGCCTGACGGATGACCGGCTCGCCCAGACGGCCGGCGATGCGCTTGAGGAAGTTCGGCAGATCGCTGCGCGCCTCATCGTCGACGTCGACCAGCTTGCCGGTCAGCATCAGGCCCCAAGTCGAGGCGTTGACGAACAGGCTGTCCGACTGCCCCAGGTGCGAGGCCCAGTCGGCCGAGCCGATCTTCTCGGCGATCAGGCGGTCGCGGGTGTCCGCATCGGGCGTGCGCAGCAGGGCCTCAGCCAGACACATCAGCGCCAAACCCTCGCGGGTGCCCAGGGAGAACTCCTGCAGGAAGCTTTCGACCACGCCCTGGCGCTTCTGGCTCTTGCGGGCGCTTTCGACCAGGCCGATGGCGTCGTTCAGGACCGCCGCGCGACCATCAGGCGTCAGGGGTTCGGCGGCCAGCAGTTCGGCCACCACCTCACGTTCGTCCCGGTACTTGTTCCGGTCCAGCTCATCCCAATGGCGAAGATCGGTCGGCGTCATGAATCTATAAAACCCCAGGACAAAAAGCCTCTAATTTTAATCATATATGGCGAGATTATCCGAATGTGCATTGGATGATTGAATAGATCTATACCAATCCTTCGGAAAAAATGCACAGGCGACGTATGATTTTTACCGTAGGTTCAGCGAGGCTAGGCGCTCGATTTCGTCACCCTAAGACGTGCCGGGAGAATCACCTTCTCCAGAGCGCACTCTGGAGATGAACACTGCCCCTGGGCATCCAGAAGAGCGCCCCGCTCCACCAGGTCTCGACCAACCGGAAACGCCCAGCTAAACCCGGACCTATGAAGTCGAGGCCATCTGTTTATCCCGTTATTCTTTGCGGCGGAGCCGGGACGAGGCTGTGGCCCGCGTCACGGCCATCCCGTCCCAAACACTTCATTCCTCTCGCAGGCAATCGGTCGCTCTTTCAAGAAACGGCACAACGCGTCGCTCCTCTAGCGAGCGGCGACGGTCGCCTCGTCGTCGTGGGCGGCGCCAAGCACCAGAAAACAATTCTGCACCAACTATCTGAAATCGGCGTTTCAGCCGTTATCTTACTGGAGCCGGAAGGACGAGACTCTGCCGCGGCAATGGCGGCAGCAGCGATCTGGACACGGCGGCAGTCGCCAGACGCCGTCAATCTGTTCGTGCCTTCCGACCACCACATACCAGATCATAACGCCTTCCAGAACGCCGTAGAGCTTGCCGTTGAAGCCTCACTGGCTGGACGAATCGTAACCTTGGGCATTGTGCCGACATCGCCTTCTTCCGCCTATGGCTACATCGCCCCCACGAACACAGGCCTAAGCGAAGTCGCCGCCTTCGTGGAAAAGCCGACTGAAAGCGCAGCGAAACGATATATCGACAACGGGTACCTTTGGAATAGCGGCAACTTCATCGTGCAGGCTGAAGTGCTTGAACAGGAGTTCGCACAGTCAACAGCCTCACTGCACGCAAGTGTCAGAGATGCGGTCGACACCGCAGTCCATGACAGCAGCTGCCTCATTCTGGGCGAATCCTTCAGATCCGCCGCCAAGATCTCCGTTGATTACGCGATAATGGAGACGACACGCTGCGCTTCAGTGCTTCCAGTGTCGTTCGAATGGTCAGATCTCGGCGCATGGGATTCCGTACACGCCTCAGGAGAAGGCGATGTCGGCCTGCACGTTCTAGAAGATTCTGAAGGCTGCCTGATTCGCGCCCGTGATGGTGTTCTGGTTGCAGCTATCGGCTTGAGAAATGTCGCGATCGTCGTCGAGCAAGACGCCGTTCTCGTTACCGACCTCAAGCGCAGCCAAGACGTTAAAAAAGTCGTCAGGCGCCTGAGCGACCTATCCCCCAGGCATCTCGATTTTGAGGTGTCGGCCCCTCCTTCCTTCTATGAGAGCGCCGCGCGCCTTAGCGCTTGGCTCAGAAGCAAGGCATTGCCGATTTGGTGCACGCTTGGCCAGAATGACAGCGGTGCGTTCGAGGAAACCCTCGCGCTGGACGGCCGCCGCGTAAGATCCTCAAAACGCGCTCGCGTCCAAGCGAGGCAAATCTATGCCTACGGCCAAGCAGGCCTGATGGGCTGGCAAGGCCCTTGGCGGCGAGCGGTTGAAAGCGGCATGGACTATCTGGACCAGCGCTTCACGCGACCGGACGGGCTTCTTCGCTCCGTTCTTGATATGGACGGCCAGCCGATCGATGAACATGCAAGTCTATACGATCAGGCCTTCCTGCTTTTGGCTCTCGCTATCACGCGCCGTTCACTTGATCGAGCAGACCTGGAAGCACGGGCTGCAAAAATTCGTGAACTGCTGCTGATAGAACGAAGCCACAAAGGGGGGCTGACGGAGGTCGGCACCAAGCCGTACCAAGCCAATCCCCTGATGCACATGCTCGAAGCCTCCATGGGATGGGAGGCGATAAGCGCCGACAGAGGCTGGCGCGACCTATCCGACTCCATCGTCGCGATCGCCCGCACTCGGCTTATCGACCAGAAAAGCGGTCTTATCGGCGAGTTCTTCGACGAGAACTGGACACCTCCTGGCGACCGACGCGCCGAACTCATTGAGCCCGGTCATCAGTTGGAATGGTCAGGCCTGCTTGCACAACATGCAAGGGCGCGCGGAGATAGCGAACTCAAGGATCTTGCCTGGAGCCTCTACTTGAGCGGGCTTGACGGTTTCGACCCTCACAAGGAAGTCATTATCGACAGCCGCAACATCAACGGCACAATCCGAAGCGAGCGCGCGCGCCTTTGGCCGCAGACAGAATGGCTCAAGGCTTCCTTGATTTTCGCAACTCTATCGGACGACGGTCGACGCGAGTTCTGTCTCAACCAAGCAGCCCGGGCAGAAGCCAGCCTATGGCGTTACCTGACCTCCGAGGGGCTGTGGAAAGACAAATTGCTCGAAATAGGACGCTTTATCGATGAACCGGCCCCAGCCAGCTCCTTCTATCACATCATAGCCGCCTATGCCGAGGTGGAGCGCGCTGTTTCAAACCTGTCGCCAGACAGGAAAGCGGGCGTTTCATTGTTCTAGACCCGCCACACGACAGATTTGGCGCGCAGCACGGATCTATGCTTTTCTCGAGAAGGTGAAGACAGCGATGGCATCGCCGATGCAGCCCGTCTCGCCTTCGTCATGCGGAGCGTCTAGAAGTTTCACCTTCGCGAACGGCTCAAGGCCCTATCGACTTCATGCGCATTGTTCTGGTCACCGACGCCTGGGAGCCTCAGGTCAACGGCGTCGTCCGCACCCTGACCCGCACCGTGGCCGAGTGCCGCGCCATGGGGCATGAGGTGGAGGTCATAGAACCCAGCCAGTTCAAGACCATTCCCTGCCCGACCTATCCGGAAATCCGCCTGGCCCTGGGCGCCGAGGAAGAGATCCGCGAACGCCTGCGCGCCTTCGAGCCCGAAGCCGTCCACATCGCCACCGAAGGTCCGCTGGGCATCGCCACGCGGCGCATCTGCGTGGAGTGGAAGCTGCCGTTCACGACCAGCTATCACACCAAATTTCCCGAATACGTCTCGGCCCGTTTCCCGATCCCGGTGCAGGTCGGCTACGCCTATATGAAGTGGTTCCACAAACCGTCAGGGCGACTGATGGTGGCCACCCCGACCCTGCGCGACGAACTGGTCGAGCATGGCTTCAAGAACGTCTCGCCGTGGACGCGCGGCGTGGACACCGAGCTGTTCCGCCCCGACCTTGAACCGATCTACAAGGAAATGGGCGGCGATGAGTGGCCCCGCCCCTTCTTCCTGAACGTCGGCCGCGTGGCGGTCGAAAAGAATATCGAGACCTTCCTCGGCCTGGACCTGCCGGGCACCAAGATCGTCGTCGGCGACGGCCCGGCCCGCGCCGAGCTGGAAGAGAAATACCCGGACGCCAAATTCCTCGGCGCCAAGTTCGGGGAGGAGCTGGCGCGTTGCTTCGCCGATGCCGACGTCTTCGTCTTCCCCAGCTGGACCGACACTTTCGGCCTGGTGATTCTGGAAGCGATGGGCACAGGCACACCGGTCGCCGCCTATCCGGCGCACGGGCCGATCGACCTGATCCCCGGCTCGGGCGCCGGCTTCATCGACGACGACCTGAAGACCGCCTGCCTGAAGTGCCTCGAGCTCGACCGCAAGGACGTGCGCGCCTATGCGGAGAAGTTCAGCTGGCGCGCCTCGGCCGAGCAGTTCATCGAGAACCTGCAGCCCTATCCCGAGCCCGCGCGCGGCCGCTTCTGGCGCCGCCTGCGTCGCGTGGCGCGCCTGAGACGTCGGGCGGCGGCTTAATAATACTCTAGCTGGTAATTCGCAGTGAATGCGATCCGGGCTTCACTGCCCGAAGGCCCGAGCGTAGCCGTATCGACCCGCGCCTTGCGCGCCGCCATGATTAGCGTCCGACCGAGGCCCGAATCGGGTGGGTTCTCGGCAGCGATCTGGCACTGATCCACGCGGCCATCAGCCTTGGCTCTACAGATTATGGTCGCTGTGGCCGATTCAAGTCCGCGGCGATAGCGCCAGGGAGAGGTATCGACCCGCGGAGGCGCCAGCCAGCGCGGCTCTACAACGCCCTGAGGTGCGGCTGCCCCGTCCGCAGAGGACTGTCCGATAGACAGGGTGAAAAATAAAAGAGCGAGCATGATCCTGCCTCTGAAACGGCAGGATCATGCAAGGTTGGCCTCAGGCCTACAACCCGCCGTCTCAGTTCGGTCGCGACATGGAGGTCATGGCCGAGGCCTTGGCGCGTTCGGCCGCCAGCTGATCGGCGGGCAGCGGCACCAGACCGCGGTCCTGCAGATAGCCGCCACGGCCGGCCGAGCCGTCGGACATGAACTCCTGCACGAACTGTTCGAGGCCGGGCGTCACGCCGATATGGGCCTTCTTGACATAGATGTAGAGGCTGCGGGCCAGGGGATAGGAGCCGTCGGCGATGGTGGCGACCGAGGGGGCCACGCCGTCGATGGTCTCGGCCTTCACCGTGTCCATGTTCTGCTCAAGGAAGGAGAAGCCGAACACGCCTAGCGAGCCCGGCGTGCGGGTCAGGGTCTGGACGATGGCGTTGTCGTTCTCGCCGGCGTCGATCCAGGCGCCGTCTTCACGCAGGGTGTGGGCCACGGTCTCGAAACGGGTCTTGTCCTGCTTCTCGATGGCGGCGACGGCCGGGATCAGCTTGGCGCCCGGCGCCATGCCCAGCTCCAGGAAGGCGTCGCGCGTGCCCGAGGTCGGCGGCGGGCCGTAGACCTGGATGCGGGTGGCCGGCAGGGCCTTGTTGACGTCGTTCCAGGTCTTGGCGGCGTTGGCGCCCAGTTGACCGTCGGCGCCCGGCGTTTCCTTGGCCAGGGCCTCATAGAGGTCGTTCAGTTCAAGATTGAAGCTGGCGCCGGTGCGGGCGGTGGCGACGACGATGCCATCATAGCCGATTTTCAGTTCGACGATGTCGGTGACGCCGTTCTCGACGCAGCGGTCGAACTCGCTGGCCTTCATCGGACGCGAGGCGTTGGCGATGTCCGGGGTCGAGGGGCCGATGCCTGAACAGAAGGCCTGAATGCCGCCGCCGGTGCCCAGGGCCTCGACGCGAGGCGACGATCCGCCGCCGTTGCGGGCGAAGGTTTCCGCCACGCGGGTGGAGAAGGGGAAGACGGTGGAGGAGCCGGCGGCCCAGATGCCCGTTCGGGCCTTCTGCGAACCGGGGGCGCCGCCTTCGTTGTTTCCGCAGGCCGCCAGGGCCAGCAGGGCGGCCGCGCAGGCCGTGAACTTCAGTGTGCGGATCATGGCCGGACCTTCTCCAGTCGTCAGTGCACGACGCTTAAAGCAGGAGAATGTGACGGTCCGGCCAGACCTTTGTGACAGTCAGAGCAAACGTCGACGCATGGCCTGCGACAGGAAGTCGATCAGGGTCACAGCGACGATGACCACGATGACCACGGCCGAGACGTCGCGGAAGGCGAAGCCGTTCATGCGGTCGAACAGCACCTGGCCGATGCCGCCCGCGCCGATCAGGCCCAGCACGGTGGCCGAACGGCTGTTCGATTCGAAGCGGTAGAGGGCGAAGGAGGTCCACAGCGGCGCCACCTGGGGAATCACGCCCCAAACGATCTCGTGCAGCTTGGACGCGCCGGTGGCGCGCACGCCCTCGACCGGACCCTTGTCGATCGACTCGACCGCTTCCGAAAACAGCTTGGCCAGAACACCCGCCGTGTTCAGGGCGATGGCCAGGACGCCCGCCAGCGGACCCAGGCCCACGGCGACGACGAACAGCAGACCCATCACCAGGTCGGGGATGGAGCGCAGCATGTTCATGATCCAGCGCACCGGCTGAACCACCCAGACCGGGGCGATGTTGCGCGCGGCGGCCAGACCCATGGGCACGCCCAGGAAGATGGCCAGGAAGGTGCCCCACAGGGCGATCTGGATCGTCTCCCACATCTTGGCGACGAACAGGCGCCAGTCGGAGAAGTCCGGACGCAGCAGGTCCGCGGCGAAGGTCTGGATATTGGCCGAGTTGGTGATCAGGCGCGACAGATTGCCCAGATCGACCGCGTCGATGCTGATCAGCAGCAGGACGGCCAGACCGCCCCAGATCAGGATATCCAGCGCCCAGGCCCCGGCCGATTTGGTGGGCGCCTTGGGGATGCCGGAGGCGGCGGCGGTAAGCGAAGCGTCGGTCAAGGCTGGACCTCGCGCAGACGACGCAGACGTTGCAGCTCGGCCTCGGCGCGGGCAGCGCCGGCGGCGTCGCCCTTGGCCTTGGCCTCGGTCAGGGTCTGGTCGGCGATCATCTCGCGCACCGGGTTCAGATAGGATTCGTCGGCCGGGTTGAAGCCCGAATAGTTCAGGTCCTTCAGGATTTTGCGCTGACGCTCAGCCTCGGCGCCCTCGCCGCGACCATAGGTCAGGAAGAAGCCGCGGATCTTTTCCTTGATCGCGGGGTCCAGGTCTTCGCGGATGACGATTCCGGCTTCGGGGATCGGGGGCGAGCGCCAGATCTCTTCGATCTGGGCGGCGATCTGCGGATTGGAGCGGCCGATGAAGACGGTGTTGATGGTGTTCGACGTGGCCACCTGCACCAGACCGTTGGCCACGGCGAAGGAGTTGGCCTGATGGTTGGCCGTGCGCACCGTCTTGAAGCACTCGTTCGGCACGACGTTGTTGGCGTTGAACAGGAAGGTCATGGGCGCCAGGGTGCCCGAGGTCGACAGGGCGTCGCCGATGCCGAAGTCGTAACGTTTGCCGCAGGCCAGCACGTCATCCAGCGTGATGCCCGAGCCCTTTTTGACGATCAGGGTCGACTGGTAGGAATCGCGGCCTTCAGGGTCGACGATGCGGGCGACGACCTCGCCCTTGGAGCGTTCGATCGCCTCGATCGCGGTCTTGGCCGGGAACCAGGCGGCCTGAATCTGATTGCCGCGCATGGCCTCGACCAGCACGGTGTAGTTGGACGCGAAATAAGGCTTCACCGGCACGCCGACGGCCTTGGTCATGTCGTCCAGCAGGGGCTGCCATAGCGGGCCGGAGGACGCCTGCCCCTCGGCCGGAAGGATGGCGAAGCTGATCTCGGACGGAGCGCCCTTGGCGGCGCCCGCCTTGTCGCCCTGGCCGCACGCGGCGAGGCTGACGGCCAGGGCCGCGCCGGCGGCCAGGCCCAGCATCCGGCGGGTCAGTTTGGAATGGGTCATGCCTTGGCTTCCCAGAACGCGTCCTCGTATTCGGGACCGTAGATTTCGATCAGACGCTTGGTGTCCAGGCCGGTCGAGGGCCCGTCGTAAACCACCTTGCCCTTCTGCAGGGCGACGACGCGGTCGCAGTAGCGGATGGCGTAGTCCACCTGGTGCAGGGTGACGATGACGCCCAGGCCGTCGCGCTTGTTCAGCTCGACCAGCAGTTCCATCACCTTGCGGGCCGACACCGGGTCCAGCGAAGCCACGGGTTCGTCGGCCAGAATGGCCTTGGCGCCCTGAACCAGGGCGCGGGCGATGGCGCCGCGCTGCTGCTGACCGCCGGACAGGGTGTTGGCGCGCTGGGCGGCGTATTCGGACACGCCGACGCGGTGCAGGGCCGCCATGGCCTTGTCCTTGTCCGCGCCCGGCCAGACGCCGAACAGGCCGCGCCACGACGGCAGACGGCCGAGCGCGCCCAGCATGACGTTGGAGAACAGGCTCAGCCGACCCACCAGGTTGAACTGCTGGAAGATCATGCCCAGCCGTCCGCGTGCGCGGCGGACAGCGCCCGTGACGCGGCCGTTCTGCTGAACGACATCGCCGAAAACCGAGATGGTCCCGCCGGGATCGATCGGGTGCAGACCCGTGATCGACCGCAGCAGGGTGGACTTGCCCGAACCCGAAGGACCGATCAGGGCGACCATTTCACCGGCGCCGACCTCGACGGACACGCCGTCGAGCGCCTTTCTGGCCCCGTAGGTCTTCGAGACGTCGCGGACAGAGGCGACGGCGGCTGTTGAAGAACTCATGAACCCATGGATGAGGTTGCGACAAAGGGGGCGCCGCATGACGCGAGATGGGCGCAAGGGCAAGTCTTAATGGCATGTCTGCGTCGATTACGTCCAGTGGGTGAGCCTTTTCAGCACGGCGCCTCCGCCTCGAAAGCCGCGCGTTCGACCGGATCATCCAGCCGCCGCAGCGCCGCCTCGCGGCCCCAGCGAGCCGTCTGCGCCGCCGCCTGACCCAGGGCGCCGTCGCGACTGGACAGAACCGCCAGCGTCTTCTGAACCTTCACCGCCACCGAAACATCGGCCGAGCCGTAGCGAATGATGGGCGCATAGAGGTCCTCGACCATGTCGCGGGCCGATACGGTGGTGATGAACAACCGGTCGCACAGGCCGCTGTCGCCCTCGGCCGCCTGACAGGTCATGGCCCAGTCGTCCAGCAGGCGGGCCCCGGCGCCGATGACCTGAATGGCCGTGCCCGGATCATTGATGCCCGGCGACAGGGCCTTGCCCGCGATCTCGCCCAGAACGATCAGCCCATAGCGGGGGTCCTGATCAAAGGTGCGGTCGGCCTCAAGGGTGAAGGCGTCGCGATAGGTCTTCAGCCGGTCTTCATCAGGCCGATCCCCCGACAGCCGGGCCAGGGGCTGGCCGCGCATCATGAAGGCGCCGGGGCGCACCAGGATCTCGACCTGACGATCGTCCGCCTCGGCCAGGGCCTGCAACAGGCGCACATCGATGTTCTGGATATGCCCGGCCGCCGCGCAGTCCAGTTCGACGCCGTCAACGACCCGCCCTTCGCGTCCGCCCAGACGCGGCGAGCGGGCATAGGCCTGCATGGCGGCGGCGGTGCGGGCCTCGACCTGGGCGATGGTGTGGCCCAGACGCGCCAGACTGGTCAGGCGGCTGACCCAGGACAACAGGCGGAAGGCGACCAGGGCCACCACGGCCAGACTCAGAATGAAAAGGATCGCCCGACCGCCCGGCCCGTAATATTCGGCGTTGATCGCCGTCACCCCGACCACGGAATAGAGAAAGGCGCCGACGAAGGTGGCCAGCGACTTCTGGGTGCTTTCATCCCCCGTCACCAGCGCCGCCGCCCGCGGCGTCGCCGAGGAGGAGACGCTGGTGTAGGCCGTCACCATCGCCCCCAGGGAGAAGGTCGCCACCGCCAGCAGGCTGGACGCCAGAATGGTCAGCACCGCCTCCACCGAGGAGCCGCCCAGACGGTCAGCCAATGCGTCCGGCACATAGTCGGCGCCGAGCGCGGCCAGCAGAGCCGCCAGCACGCCGAAAAGCGCATAGAGGCTGGCGCGCCACCACAGCTGGCGCGACGCCCGTCGAATCAGAAACAGCCAGCGGTTCATGCCCACGCCTCCCGCACCGCCCAACGCACGGGCGCCGTGCGGGTTGCCGCAGCCGGGCGTGCGACGCGACGCCGCCCCGGATCGAGGACCCGCCGCAATTTTTCCGCTTTACATGACAGTCCAATGCCCCCATATCGCGCGTTCCGGCGGACCCCGTAGGTCCTACTTGCGCCGCTAACGCCGGGTCTGGGTTTAACAATCATCAGGGGGTTACGTGAGTTGCACACGTACCAGCTTCCCCTGGACCTGGTCCGTCAGCGGTCCCCGGAGCGTCCGGTCGCACTCGTGCGTCCCCGCTCCGTTGCCGTAGCGGCGCAGTGGTTCCAGGATAATCTGAAAGCCGACGTCTTCTATGCAGTGAAGGCGAACCCTTCGCGCTGGGTCATCGAGACCCTTGTCGAACAGGGCGTCAACGCCTTCGACGTCGCGTCCCTGGCCGAGATCGAACTGGTTCGGTCGGTCAGCCCCAACGCACGTCTGGCCTTCATGCACCCGGTCAAGAGCCGCGGCGCCATCCGTGCGGCCTATGCCGACCACGGCGTGCGCACCTTCGTGCTCGACAGCCATGACGAACTGAACAAGATCCTCGAGGCCACCGGCCACGCCGGGGACCTGAACCTGATCGTGCGCATGGGCGTGTCGGCCGACGGCGCCGCCTATTCGCTGTCGGGCAAGTTCGGCGTCACCCCGGATCAGGCCCCCGCCCTGCTGCTGGCCACGCGCCAAGCGGTTCAGGACGGCCTGATGGGCGTGTCGTTCCACGTCGGTTCGCAGTGCATGCGCCCCTCGGCCTATGAGGCGGCGATGACCCAGGTCGGCCGCGCCATCAAGAAGGCGGGCGTCTTCGTCGACATCGTCGATGTCGGCGGCGGTTTCCCGTCGGTCTATCCGGGCATGGTCCCGCCGGATCTGAGCGAATACGCCGACGCCATCCATCGCGGCTTCAACGAGATGCCGGTGTCGGAAACGACCGAGCTGTGGTGCGAGCCCGGCCGGGCGCTGGTGGCGGAATCGTCGTCGGTGCTGTGCCGCGTGGACCTGCGTAAGGGCGACGCCCTTTATCTGAACGACGGGTCGTACGGCTCGCTATTCGACGCCACCCACTCGCGCTGGCCCTTCCCGACCAAACTGGTCCGGGACGGTGAATCCTCGTCGGAGTTGAAGCCCTTCCGCTTCTATGGTCCGACCTGCGACAGCATCGACCACATGCCGGGCCCGTTCTGGCTGCCCGCCGATGTGCAGGAAGGCGACTTCATCGAGATCGGCATGCTGGGCGCCTATGGCGTGGCCATGACGACGGGCTTCAACGGCTATGGCGAGCATGACATCGCCGTGGTCGAGGACGCTCCGATGGGTTCTATGTACGGCCTGGCGCCGCGCTCCATCCCGACCGTGCGCACCACGGCCGAGGAGAACGCCCGCAAGGTCGTCCGCCTGTCGCGTCCCAAGGGCAAGGCGGGCCAGCGCAAGCGCAAGCGCTGATCCATCACATCACGCCTTGAACTGAAAAATGTCTCAAGGCTTTGGTACAAGCAGCGGCCCGTCGCTCCGTCCGGGCCGCTGTTCCTTATTGACGACGGGCGCTCAAATCCGAGGGAAACCGCTGAAATGAACGCTCCCGTTCAGTCGAACAAAAAAGCCGAACTGCTGGCCACCACCGTCGAGCACGTCGACATCACCAGCTTCGACGCCCGCCCGATCATCGATTCCATGCGCAAGATGTCGTTCAGCTCGCGCGACACCGCCCGCGCGGCCGACATCTTCAACATGGCGCTGGAAGACGAGACCTGCTCGCCGTGGCTGATCCTGGCCGGTTCGACCTCGGCCGGCGGCTGCATGCACGTCTATCGCGACATGGTGCAGTTCAACATGATCGACGCCGTGGTCGCCACCGGCGCCTCCATCGTCGACATGGATTTCTTCGAAGCCCTTGGTTACAAGCACTATCAGGCTGCGGGTCCGGTCGACGACAACATCCTGCGCGACAACTACATCGACCGCATCTACGACACCTACATCGACGAAGAAGAGCTGCAGGACTGCGACAACGCGATCTATGAGATCGCCAATCGCCTGGAGCCGCGCGGCTATTCCTCGCGCGAGTTCATCTGGGAAATGGGCAAGTGGCTGTCGGAAGGCAACGCCAAGAAGCCCGGCTCGCTGATCCAGACCGCCTATGAGAAGGGCGTGCCGATCTTCTGCCCGGCCTTCGTCGACTCTTCGGCCGGTTTCGGTCTGGTCAAGCACCAGAAGGAACGCGCCAAGGCCGGCAAGCCGTACATGATGATCGACGCCGTCGCGGACTTCCGCGAACTGACCGACATCAAGATCGCGGCCGGCACCACGGCCCTGTTCATGGTCGGCGGCGGCGTGCCCAAGAACTTCGCCCAGGACACCGTCGTCTGCGCCGAAATCCTCGGTGAAGACGCCGAGATGCACAAATACGCCGTGCAGATCACCGTCGCCGACGTGCGCGACGGCGCCTGCTCGTCCTCGACGCTGCAGGAAGCCGCTTCGTGGGGCAAGGTTTCGACCACCTACGAACAGATGGTCTACGCCGAAGCCACCACCGTCGTGCCGCTGATCGGGTCGGACGCCTATCACCGCGACTCGTGGAAGAAGCGCGAGCCGCGCCAGTGGGCCAAACTGTTCGGCAAGTAAGAAGAGGCCTTCGGTTCGCCGGACGCATCAAGGGCCGGAAGCGCACGCTTCCGGCCTTTTTTCATGCCCGGACTGCATCAGCGGCGCCCGCGCACGGAACCGGGCCGCCCTCCTGTCGATTGTTTCTAGTCCAGCCAAGGGAGAGCTCCATGACCGACCCCAAGACCGAAAACGACGAAAGCCGCGAAGCCGCCGCCATGGGCGAGAAGACCGATCGCGGCCACCTTCGCGACGCCCTCAACAAGGCGCTGGAGGGCACCGATTCGGGCTCTGACACCCGCGCCGGCTCCCTGCGCGGCGGGTCGGCGTCGGGCTCCGAGATCGATCCGGACCAGGACGTCATCAACGACGCGCTCGCCCGCGAAGGCCTGGCCGCGCGCGACGCCGCCACCCGCCCCGCCGGCGGACCTGAACAGGCGCGCAAGTCCACCGGCCAGCCCGGCGACGACGTTGACGCCCCTACCGGTTGAACCGCCTTGCTGCCGCCGCACGGATAGGCCACGGTGCATCCAAGTAGCGACATTAAGGATGTAGTGGGAATGAGGCGTTGCGTGGCGATCGGGGTCCTGGCGTTCAGCATCGGGCTGGCGGCGTGCGACAGTCCCGCCGCGTCCCAGGGCGAAGCGGCTGCGATCCCGTCGGTCGAAGCGGGCGCGGATGCGGCTATGGCCGACAGCGCCGCAGAAGCTTCGGCAGCCGTCATCCACGGCGCCCCGACCTTCGCCGCCCTCTATCCCGGCGCCGAGGCTGACGGCGCGCCGATCGCCGCCAATGGGCCGAGCGGGCCCGGCGGACTGATCACCTTCAGCACCGATGCAGACCCGGAAACCGTCGTCGCCTTTTATCGTCATCGGGCGGAGAAGGCCGGGCTGGCCTCGATCATGGCCATGAATCAGGGCGAGGCCCGCGCCTATGGCGCCGCCGCATCCGGCGATCGCGGCGCCAGCCTTCAGGTCGTCGCCTCGCCGGGCGAAGACGGTCTGACCTCAGTACAGTTGTCCTGGAGCGCCGGGGCCTGATGCGCGCGCCGGGCGGCCCGCGCGCCATCACGACGGCGGCCGTCCTGGCCGTCCTGTTGAACGCCTGCGCCGGAACCCCCGCCGCCCTGCGGCCCGACGCCGCCCGTGCGCCTGTCGTGGCGGGCTATCTGGACGAAACCGTCGTGGCCGCCCTGGCCGACGCCGTCCCCCCGCCGCCTGCGCCCGGCTCGGCCGAAGATCTGGACGACAAGGCCCGTTCCGCCCGCTTCATCGCCCTGGAAGACACCGACCGCTGGCTGCTGGCCACGGCTCATGCCGAGTTGCGCCCGCCGCTGGCGCTGCAGCATTTCGACTGCGCCCTGGACGCGCGCCTGGATCCGGCCGCCATTCCGCAACTGACCCGGCTGATGCAGCGGCTGTTTCATGACGCCGACAGCGCCGCCGAGCGGGTCAAGGCCCGCGCCCATCGCCCGCGCCCCGTCGGCGACGATCTTCAGCGTAACGCCTGCCAGCGGCTGACCGAGACGGGCCGACGCAGCGCCTCCTATCCATCCGGCAGTTCGACGGTCGGCGCCGTCTATGGCGAAGCCTTCGCCGCCCTTGATCCGACGCGCGCCGAGGCCGCCCGCCGCATGGGCGACGAACTGGGCCGCAGCCGACTGGTCTGCGCCATGCACTATCCGCGCGACGTGGCCGCCGGCGACGCCCTGGGCCGCGCCGTGTTTCAGGCCGCCGCCGCCCAGCCCGCTTTCCAGACCGATCTGATCGCCGCCCGTGCGGAATTGGCCGCCGTTCGAGCGACGGGCGCACGCAACCCCGGCTGCGCGGCCGAGGCGCAAGCGCTGGCCACGCCTCTGCCCTGATGGCCGCGCCCTGATGACGGCGGTGCGATGAGCGTTCTGGCGACCTTCCTGCTGCTCTCCGCCGAGGCCTGGTCCCTGCCCGCCGCCCGCCCCTGCGACACGCAGGACATCGCCGCCCTGACCGCCGACGCCGATACGCCCTATCTGCTGGCCTGCCGCGCGACGCTGACGCCTGACCAGACGATCGTCCGCCCCGTGCGCATCATCGGCGCCGAAGCTTCAGGCGCCCAGTTGGACTGCGGCGGCGGCACGGTCGGCCGCCCGGACGTTCCGGTCGCGGCCTCAGCGCCGACCATCGCCATCTGGTCACGCCGTATCGACGCCGCCCTCTGGAGCCGTCCGACCGATGTCCGCATCCGCAATTGCCGGATCAACGGCGCCGTGCGGGTCTGGGGCATGGGCGCCGATGGAAGCTATGACGACCTGCGCGCCTCTTCGCGCACAAAGGATCACACCGACCGCCTTCAGGCGACGGCGCCCAGTCATGTGACGCTGGAACAGGTGACCATCCGCGCCGCCGGGACGATCCCCCTCTATGTCGGACCCGGCGTCACCCGGCTGAGCCTGCTGGGTTCGACCCTGGACGGCGACAGCGTCTCGACCGCCATCTATCTGGACGCCGAAAGCGCCGATAACCGGATCGAGGACAATCTGATCCGCACCCGAACGCAGCGCGAGATGATCGCGATCGACGGTTCGGCCCGCAATCGCATCATCGGCAACCGCTTCGAACTGGGCGGGCGGCCCGGCGTCTTCCTTTATCGCAACTGCGGCGAGCGCGGCGTCATCCGCCACCAGACGCCATCCTACAACACCATCACCGACAACCTCTTCAGCGGCGCAGCCCGACTTCGCCCTCGCCTGGTGGTGGAGAACGCTCGCCAGGGCCGACGTTCATATTGCGGCGACGACAAGGGCTACCCCTGGGGCAGCAGCGCCGATGATCGGGACGGATCCTCGCACAACGTCGTTCGTTACAGTTTTGGGAATTGAGCGTATTTTTTGCGCCTCATCCCGAATTTTCTTCATTTGTCAGTATTTTTTTCTGCCCTGTGCCATTATTGACGTAATTCCGACTTGCTTGTGGCAAGCCTCGCCGTAATGTCCCCACCGCAGGGCGAACGGCCCTGATGTGCCGCGAGCTGTCGATCGGTCTCTTCGTTCAAGGGCCGACGGCGGCTTGTTTTGTTCAGGAGAGGGTCTCTTTTGAAAAAGAGAATTGTTCGCGAGTCCTTGCTCGCTTCGACCATTATCGGGGGCGCCGCCCTCAGCTTCATGGCCGCCACCCCGGCGTTCGCCCAGTCGGCCGATGAAGATGTTGCAGAAGTCGCTTCCATCGTCGTCACCGGCTCGCGCATCCGCCAGCCCGGCTACGAGGCGTCCAGCCCCATCACCTCGATGAGCTCCGAATCGATCGCGATGTCGCAGCCGGTGGCTGTCGAAGAGCTGGTCAAGGACCTGCCGGCCGCCGTGCCGGCCGTCGGTTCGGCCACCAACAACGGCTCGGGCGGCGGCGCGACCATCAACCTGCGCGGCCTGGGCACCAACCGTACCCTGGTCCTGATCAACGGCCGCCGCGTGGTGCCGTTCAACCTCGAAGGCGTGGTTGACACCAACACCATCCCGCTGGCGCTGGTCGAGCGTGTCGACACCGTCACCGGCGGCGCCTCGGCCGTGTACGGCGCTGACGCCGTCGCCGGCGTGGTCAACTTCATCCTGAAGAACAACTTCGAAGGTGTCGAGGTCAACTCCTCCTACGGCTTCTCGGGTGAAGACGACGCCGTGCGTCGCAAGTTCGACGTCACTCTGGGCGGCAACTTCGCCGATGACCGCGGCAACGCCGTCGTCAGCTTCGGCTACACCAAGACCGACCCGCTGTACCAGGACCGTCGCCCGTGGGGCACCGTCGCGCGCTCGTCGACCACCGGCGCGCCGCTGGGTTCGGGCACCTCGGTTCCCGGCCGTTTCGGCCTGGCGCGTGAGGTCATCAGAAACCCAGACGGTTCGATTAACGAAGCGCTGAGCGGCGTCGCGCTGCCGTCAGGCGCCGAACTGGACCCCACCACGGGCGCTCTGATCGGTTCGAACCACCCGAACTACAATTCGGCTGGCTACAACTACAACCCGTACAACCTGTACCAGACGCCGCTGAGCCGCTATCAGATCAACGGTCTGGGCACCTTCAAGATCAACTCGGCCGCTGAAGTCTACAGCCACCTGACCTACGTCCAGAGCGATGTCTCGCTGGACAACGCTTCGAGCGGCACCTTCGGCAACACCTACAAGGTGCCGATCGGCAACCCGTTCATTCCGGACGCCATGCGCCAGCAGTTCTGCGGAGCCTTGAACCTCAGCGCTGCAGAGTGTGTCTCCGGAGCTGGCGGCACAACGGTCATGGATCTGACCATTAACCGTCGCTTCACCGAGATGGGCACCCGCCCAGTCGACATTGAGAACAAGACGGTCCAACTGCTGGCTGGAGTCCGCGGCGACATCAACGCCGACTGGAACTACGACGCCTACATCTCGCACGGTGAAACCCAGCAACTGCTGACGCGCATCAACTGGGGGTCGCTGTCGAAGCTTCAGAACGCGCTGAATACCACGTCCACGACTCAGTGCCTCCCGGTCGGCGCAGATCCGAAGACAGGCGCTGTCGCCGGCTGCGTGCCGATCAACGTCTTCGGTCCCGAAGGCACGATCACCAAGGAAATGATCGACTACATCAATCTGTCGTCGATGAGCAAAACCACGATCAAGCAAGACGTGGCCTCGGGCTCGATCTCGGGCGTCCTGCCGGACCACCTGAGCAGCCCGTGGAGCGAACGCCCGATCGCTGTCGCCTTCGGCGCCGAATGGCGTCGATCCAGCGCAGCAACCCGTGGCGATGAAGCTTCGCAATCGCACGGCGAAATCCTTGGCACCGGCGCGCCAGTGCCGGACCGCGACGGTCAATTCGAGATGCGTGAAGGTTTCGCCGAACTGGCGATCCCGCTGATCGAAAACCTGCCCTTCATCCACAGCATGAACCTTGAAGCCGGTTATCGCCAAACCGAGTTCAAGGCCGCTGGCCGCAAGTCGCAGTACGGAAGCTACAAGCTGGGCGGCGACTGGTCGCCGACCGAAGACATTCGCGTTCGCGCCATGTACCAGCGCGCCACGCGTGCGCCGAACATCGGCGAGTTGTTCAACCCGCAGGTCACCGGCCTGGGCAACCGCGCCATTGATCCGTGCCAAAAAGACTTGATCAACGGCGCCGACGCCTACACCGCCGGCACGCTCAGCAACCTGTGCCGCCTCACCGGCGTCCCGGATGCCCTGATCGGCGCCGTTGACGCGCCCAACTCGGGTCAGGTCAATCAACAGACCGGCGGCAACCCGGACCTGGGTCCGGAAGAAGCCGACACCTGGACCGTCGGCGCCGTCTGGCAGCCGGCGTTCGTGCCGAGCCTGCGCCTGAGCCTCGACTACTACGACATCAAGATCGACAAGACGATCAACAGCCCCAGCCTGGATGATGTCATGAACGGCTGCTACAGCACCTCGATGAACCCGAACCTCGAGTTCAATGACAGCTGTAAGGCAATCCAGCGAAGCGCTGTAAACGGCTCACTGAACGGCAACGGGGCCAAGGGCGTGATCCGTCCTACCACCAACGCCGGTAACGAGCGCGTTTCAGGCTTCGATCTGGCCGCCAACTACCGCGTTGAACTGGCCGACTTCGGCTGGGACATCGGTCGCGTCGACCTGAGCGTCAACGGCAACATCGTCACCAAGCACGAGACCCAGGCCACGCCGATCTCCACGCTGCGCGATTGCGTCGGGTACTACTCGGTGTCGTGCGGCGAACCCAAGGTCAAGCAACGCTGGAACACCCGCGCGACCTGGACGATGGGCGACTACTCGGCCTCTCTGATGTGGCGTCACCTGTCGGGCGTCGAAGTCGAGCCGAGCGCCACCAAGTGGTTCCCGGACTACGCCCAGATCGACAGCTATGACTACTTCGATCTGAGCGGCCGCTGGGACATCACCCAGACGGTGCGTCTGACGGCGACGATCAACAACCTGTTCGACAAGTCGCCGCCGATGGTCGGCTCGCAGATCGGCACCACGTCGGCGAACAACGGGAACACCTTCCCGCAGACCTACGATGCGATCGGTCGCTACTTCACCTTCGGCGCCACGCTGAAGTTCTGATAGCGTTCAACGCATGAAATGAGAGAGGCGGAAGACCCCGGTCTTCCGCCTCTTTTCTTTTGGGATCGGATTTTTATGAAGGCCGGATCAGGCCGGGCGGCCCGTTGCCAGAGCGCCGTAAAGATCCGTCCTGCGATCGCGGAAGAAACCCCAGGCTGCGCGGTGGCGATCCAGGAAATCCAGATCGAAGGTGTGGACCAGCACGCCCTCCTCCCGATCCAGGCTCTCGACCAGATCGCCGCGATGGTCGGCGATGAAGGAGTGGCCGTAGTAGGTCTGGCCTGCGTCCGTCACCTGCTCGTGGCCGATGCGGTTGGCGCCGACGACCGGCACGACATTGGACACGGCGTGACCCTGCATGGCCCGCCGCCACGGAGCGGCGGTGTCCAGCGTATCGTCATGCGGCTCGGTGCCGATGGCGGTAGGATACAGCAGCACCTCGGCGCCCTGCAGCATCATCGCTCGCGCCGTTTCCGGGTACCACTGATCCCAGCAGATGCCGACGCCGATGCGGCCGAAGCGCGTGTCCCAGACCTTGAAGCCGGTGTCGCCGGGGCGGAAGTAGTACTTCTCCTGATAGCCGGGGCCGTCGGGGATGTGGCTCTTGCGATAGACGCCCATCAACTCGCCGTCGGCGTCGATCATCACCAGGCTGTTGAAGTAGTGCGGCCCCTCGCGCTCGAAAATGGAGACGGGCAGGACGACGCCCAGTTCCCTGGCCACGGGCTGGAGCTGGGTGACGGCCGGGTGCTCGCGCCACGGATATGCGGCGCCGAACCACTTCTCCTCCTGCGAGACGCAGAAATACGGCCCCTGAAACAGCTCCGGCGCCAGGATGACCTGGGCTCCCTTGGCTGCGGCGTCGCGGATGAAGCCGATGGTCTTGTCGATGTTCGCCTGCATGTCCTCGCCGTAGGCGGTCTGGATGGCGGCGACGGTGATCTGACGGGTCATCAGGCGGGCTCCTGCTGGCTGATGCAGTGGAACGAGCCGCCGCCCGACAGGATGGCGATCGACGGCAGGGGGATGATCTCGCGATCAGGGAAGACGGTCGCCAGGGCCTCGCAGGCCAGACGGGCGGCCATGTCGTTGCCGTAGGTCGGCACGATGACGGCGCCGTCCGCGATCAGGAAGTTCATGTGGCTGGCCGGGACCGGGCGTTCGTCCTCGTCCAGGGTCAGGCCCGGCGACGGGATGCGCAGCACCCGGATCGGGCGACCGGCGGCGTCGGTCATGGCCGAGAGCGTCTCGGCGGCTTCGTCGTAGACTTCGGCATTGGGATCCTTAGGGCCGAAACCGATCGGACAGGCGACCACGCCCGGAGCGACGAAGCGGGCCAGGTTGTCGACGTGGCCGTCGGTATGGTCGTTCAGCAGGCCGTCGCCCAGCCACAGCACCTTCCTGGCGCCCAGGGCATCGGCGAAGGCGGCTTCGGCCGTTTCTTCGGTCCAGCCGGTGTTGCGGTTGCGGTTCAGCACGCACTGGCGCGTGGTCAGCACCGTGCCCTCGCCGTCATGATCCACGGCGCCGCCTTCCAGAATGAAGTCATGGCGGGTCAGGGCGACGCCCGTCTGTTCGCCGATCTGGTCGGCGACCTCATCATCGTGCGGCAGGTCGTACTTGCCGCCCCAGCCGTTGAAGACGAAGGCCTGGGCCGACGCCGATCCGGCGCCGAAGATCGGCCCCGTGTCGCGCAGCCAGATGTCGCCGAAACGTCCGGCCACGACAGTGACGCCGGCCACGCCAGCGAAGCGCGCCTGAGCGTCGGCCAGGGCCTCGTCATTGCCGACCATCAGCTTGACCTGTTCGCGGCCCGGCCCGGCCAGGGCGCGCACCAGGGCCTCGACCTCGGCCTGCGCCGGTTCGAGATTGTCCTCCCACAGATCGGCATGGCTGGGCCAGCCGACCCACATCGCGCGATGCGGCGTCCATTCAGCGGGGATAGGCAAGGTCATGGGCGAAGTCATGGGCCGAAAACGTCCACATAAAAGGGATGAAGCACGAAGGGGGCGAGATAGGCCCTGACGGCCTCGGGTTCAATGGCGGCGGGCCTCGCCGGGTCAGCCGCTTCAACGCAGCAGGCCTGCTCAACTCGCCTCAAGCAGCGCGACCGCGCGGTAGGCGACCTAGAATGGCCTCAAGCAGCTCGACTGCGCGATAGGCCTACTTAACAATGGCCTCAAGCAGCGCGAATGCGCGGTAGGCCTACTTAACAATGGCCTCAAGCAGCGCGAATGCGCGGTAGGCCTACTTAACAATGGCCTCAAGCAGCGCGAATGCGCGGTAGGCCACCAAAAAGAAAGGGCGGCCCGTCGCCGGACCGCCCTCCCCTAGTCTTCGTTCAGCGTCGCTTAGAAGCGATAGCGGACGCCGACCTTCACCTGCCACACCGACTCGGTGCCGAAGGTGCTCGGGCTGCGCGGCGTGAAGAGCGTGTAGTTGTACTTGCCGTCCACGATCGAGGCCCCGACGTTGTTCGAGGTGTAGGGGAAGCCGATCTGTTGGATCGTGCCCCACTCGTCGTTGATCAGATTGCCCAGGTTCTTGACGTCGACATAGCCTTCCAGCTTGGCGCCGCCCGGGAAGAAGGCCGGCAGCTCCTGCGAGATGTGCAGGTCGACCGTCGTCACATAGGGCGACTTGAAGGCGTTACGCGGCGAGATTTCGCCGGCGTATTTGATCAGGCCCGTCGAGTGCAGGAAGTCGTTGAAGGCGCCGACGTTGAAGTTCGAGCCATAGGTGACGCGCGGATCGCTGGTCGCCGTGACGTTCCCCGACGAGTCGACGGCCGGCACGTACAGCAGCTGACGCTGGGTCGTGACGTGTTCGCCGTACAGGTTCGCCGGGCTGGTGCCGAAGGTATAGCTGTAGGGCAGGCCCGAACGACGCTGGGCGTACAGGTTGAAGCGCGTGCGGTAGTCGCCGAAGAAGGCGCGCGAGTAGGTCAGGTTCAGCTTCAGCGCGTGCTCGATCTCATAGTTCGAGTCCGCCAGGGTCGGGTCGTTAGGGTCCGACAGAGCGATGTTGCCGAAGTTGGAGCTGGCCGTCGAGGAGGTCGCCGGCGAACGGTCCGTGCTGTCCAGATAGGTGTAGGACAGGTTGAAGCCCGCCCCGTTCAGCCAGCCGTCGTACCAGGCCTTGTCCAGGCCGATCGCGAACTGATCGGTCTTGCCGCCGTTCAGGTTGGTCAGCATCAGCACCTGCTGACCGCGACGGACCGGGTTCGGACCAAAGATCGGACGACCGTCAGGAGCCGTACCGGTCTGGGTCTGGGCCATGCTGAGGTCGACCCAGCCGATGGCGTTTTCCAGTTCCGAGTGAACGTACTCGGCCGTCACACTCCAGCCCGAGCCCATGTTGAAGCGGCTCAGATCGAAGATCTTGTTGACGCCCAGCGAGGTCTTCCAGATCGACGGCGTCTTGAACGCCGGGCTGATCAGGTTGATGTTGCCGGTGCCGAGTTCGGCGCTCTCGGTGACCTTGTCCTTGAGCTGCTGGTTCGGGTTCAGACCATCGACGTTGCTCAGATACGAGCCGTCCGGACAGATGCCGAAACCGCCGGCGAACTGCGACTGATAGTCAGCGGCCGACTTGCACTGGAACGAGCCCGTCAGGTTGCCGGGGTTCGAATAGGAGTTCGAAATCCAGACGTTGGGCGAACCGCCCTGGAAGCGACCGAAGCCGCCGTAGACGGTCAGGCTGGGGTCCGGGCGCCAGTTGAAGCCGAAGCGCGGCTGCAGGATGCTGATGCCGTCCAGATTAGTGTCGTTGCCGAAGCCGAAGCGGTCATAGAAAGCCTGGTTGTACTTCGGCTTGTCGTCCGAGGTGTACCAGTCGTAGCGCAGGCCGGCCGTCAGGGTCAGGTTGGGGCTGACCGACCATTCGTCCTGCAGGAACAGGGTGTTCAGGGCGTAGCTGAAGCTAGCGCCGCCGTCGTTCTTGTTGTTGCTGGCGGCGTTGGTGTAGCCGACCGACGAGGCCTTACGGGCTTCGAAATCAGCGACCGAGGCGAACTCGTACTCAGCGTTCGCCACCTGGACGAACAGGTTGAAGATGTCCTGTTCTTCGCGCTCATAGCCGCCGGTGAAGCGGTGACCGAAGCCGGCTTCCCAGTTGCCGACCAGGCGGTACTGCATGGTGTCGACCGTCAGCATATTGGCGTGACGCGAACGCTCGGGACCGAAGCGGATCGAACGACGCACGCCGGTGTTCGTGCCGATCGGCGGGTCCAGATAGACCTGCATGGCGGCGAAGTCGTTGCCGCCCAGGCCGTTCGACAGGTTCTCGGTTTCCTTGCGGCTGATCGAGAACTCGGTCGAGAAGGTGTCGGTCCAGTCCGAGAACAGCTGGGCCTTATAGGCCGTCAGGTTCTGGTCGATCTGATAGGCCGACGACAGCAGGCCGACGCTGACGTAGGCGCCGTTGGTCACCGTGTTGTTCAGACGCAGGTCGCTGCCCTTGGTCTGCTGGTACGAGAAGACCGCGCGGTGCTGGTCGTTGATGTTCCAGTCCAGCTTGGCGAAGTATTTCTCGTCCTGAACGGTCAGGGCGTCGGCCGACCAGTCGAGCGGATCGTAGCCGTAGACGCTCTTGGCGATGTTGCGGACCTCGTCAACCTGGGCCTGGGTGATGCCCGGCGCCTGGTTGACGGCGCCCGAGCCTTCCGGACCGGACAGGACCGGTTGGGTCGACTCATATTTTTCGTAGTTCAGCAGGAAGAACAGGCGGTCCTTGATGATCGGGCCGCTGAGGGTCGCGCCCCAGGTCTTCTCTTCGAACTCGCCGGTCAGCGAGCGGTTCTGACGCTCGCCCGAGACGAAGTCCTTATAGCTGAAGCTGTCGCCGCGCAGGCTGTCGTTGGTGACTTCCCAGAAGGCTTCGCCGTGGAACTCATTGCCGCCCGACTTGGTGACCGAGTTGATCACGCCGCCGGTGAAGCTGCCGTACTGGACGCCGTAGGGAGCCACGTCGACGCTGACCGCTTGCAGCACCGAACGCGAGATCGGCGAGCGCAGGGTCGGATAGCCGTTGCCGTTCAGGCCGAAGTCATCGCCCTGCTTGATCCCGTCGATCAGCATGGCGTTGTAGCGGGTATTCTGGCCGCCGATCGACAGGGCGTCGTTGTTCGTCGGGTCCACCGTGGCGAACGGGGTCGTGCGCACGATGTCCTTGATGTCGCGGCTGATGGACGGCAGCGTCTCGATGTCTTCCAGGTTCAGGCGAGCCGTCGGCGAGGTGCGCACAGCACGCACGCCGCGCACGACCACTTCGGCCACTTCGGTCGCGCCCGCGTCGGCCGCCATGGCCGAGACGGTGACGTCGAACACGGTCGGGGCGCCGATGCCGACGCTGCCCAGTTGAGCCGTCTCGGTCTGGCCGTCCACCATCACCGTCACCGAGTACGGGCCGCCGACGCGCAGGTTGCGGGCGGTGTACAGGCCGTCTTCATTGGTGACCGTCGTGGTGCTGGTGCCCGACGGAATGTGGGTGACGACGACGGCCGTATTGGCCACCGGCGCGCCGGCCGCGTCCGTGATCACGCCCCGGATGCCGCCCGTGGTTTCCTGGGCGAAGGCGGCGCTGGAGGTCGCCAACAGGATAGCTGCGGCGGAAACCCCATAGGCGAGGTTGCGGTTCAACATGGGTGCTGTGATCCTTTTCGACGCATTTGCCAGAACGACAATCAGCGCGGTCATTGATGAGGCGGCTTTAGGCCCCCCATCGGACGCTCGGACGACAACTGGATGACAGAACGATGACAGCGCCCAAGGGTGACCTGAGAGCCACACCGTACAGAGGGCCGTTCGGCGACCTAGGCTAGGCGTGTGGCCAGGGCGTCCGCCACGCGTTCGGCGGTCGCGTCCAGCGCACGGGGCTCATGATAGTTGCCGTTGATCTGGGTCCGACTGATCACATAGGCGCGGAAGGCCGTGAACAGGCTGCGGTCTGCGGGCGTCGGCGCGCCCCAGAATGCATCCAGGGACTTCTGGTCGGTGAGCCCCTCGAAATCAAAAAAGGCCTGCCCCAACACCTTGACGGGCGTGCCGAAACCAAGCGCCGACAGGGCCGCGCTAGAGTTATTGACCACCATGCCGCGCGAAGCCCGGCACAGCTGAGCCAGATTGCCCCCGTCGATGAAGTCGACACGGCCAGTCAGGCCATGCCTGGCCGCAAGGCGCCGCGTCTCACGGCCCAGGTTGATCACGCCGGGATCCAGCGGATGGTTTTTGACAAGCAGCCGCATCGACGCAGGCGCCGAGCGGGCGAAGCTGGCCATCACCCGATCCAAGAAGGACAGATTGTCGTGAATCTCGGAGTAGCGCAGCAATTGGGCGTCGCCGTCCCGCTGCAGACAGGCGATAAAGAAATCGCCCTTGGCCTGAAGGCGCCCCACGTCCTTGGCCTGGGCGCCTGACACGGCGAGAGCCAGATATCGCCGCACATGGCCCACGCACTGCCTCCACGGCGAAGCGGTGTAATAGTGGCGATAGTGCGGGAACATCAAACGGCCAAAGGGCTGGACCGCATGATAAAAGCTGATGTTGAGCACGTGATGCGGCAGGATCTTGCCGACAGGCCTTGAAATCGGCAGTTCCGGCGGCGGCGGCGGATAGCCTGCGCCCGAACGCGGCAAGCCGCTCGAGGCATTGACGCCGTTCCGCTCGAGAGTGATCCAGTCCGGCCGAAAATAGCCGTTTTCCAGCACCCAAACACGGGCTGGAAGCTGCTTCGTCTGGGTCAAGACGCCCTGGTTATAGGGGCCGCCTTCTCCGAAAAGGATGATGTCGGTGAACTCTTCAGCCAGACGCGCGACGTCCTGCGGCCACTGCGTGGCGGGACGGCGATAGACGAGGCCGCCGGCCCTCCCCCAGTTCGAAATGTCTCCGGCGTTGAACAGCATGCGGCGCACTTCGCCGCCCCGGCTCTCGATGGCGCGCCCCAGCCTGCGGCCGAACCGCCCGAAGGGCGCGGACACGACAAGAAACCGCCGTCCAGTCAGGTCGACAGGAGCCTGTAGGCCGGCGACCGGCTGGTCTGGATCGAAGGGCGCGAGCAAACGCTGATATCTCTCTTGCAGCAGAGCCTTATTAAACTTCAGACCGGCGCGGACAAGCCAATAAGGCCGCGCGCCGTCTGAAGCCTAAACACAACCGCCGAACTCAGAAACCTGAGCTCGGCGGAAGGTTCTTATCGACGCTTCTACGGTCGCGGGGGCTGGGATGAGCCGGCCCCCTTGAGCCTTAGAAGTTGATGTCGACGGTGGCGCGGCGGTTCAGCGGCTCACGCACGCCGTCGCCGGTGGCCTTGGCCGGCTGGGTCTCGCCCTTGCCGTCCAGGGAGATCACGC
>Ga0160443_100227_pt1 | contig 65674 bp, 48 predicted proteins | sample HID1972I_E1MG_FD_108244 | JGI IMG/M metagenome (GOLD analysis project Ga0160443, IMG submission 108244) | Enriched pill bug-associated microbial communities from UW Madison campus, WI, USA - HID1972I_E1 MG | ecosystem: Host-associated > Arthropoda: Insects > Digestive system > Unclassified ... | reverse complement strand
GAAATCGTGCACGAGCAGCAAGACCTCGAGCGCTACATGCGCGAAGCCGTCAAGGTGAGCAACGATTCCCCCGTGCTGCTGGATCGCTTCCTGAATGACGCCACCGAAGTCGACGTGGACTGCCTGGCCGACGGCGAGCAGGTGTTCATCGGCGGCGTGATGGAACACATCGAGCAAGCCGGCGTGCACTCGGGCGACTCCGCCTGCAGCCTGCCGCCGTATTCGTTGTCGCCGGAAGTGATCGCCGAGATCAAGCGCCAGACCGAAATGATGGCGCGTGCCCTGAACGTGAAGGGCCTGATGAACGTGCAGTTCGCCATTCAGGACGGCGACGTGTATGTGCTCGAGGTCAACCCGCGTGCATCGCGTACCGTGCCCTATGTCTCCAAGGCCACCGGTCTGCAACTGGCCAAGATCGCGGCGCGCGCGATGGCCGGACGCACCCTGAAAGAGCAGGGCATCACGCATGAAGTCGTGCCCTCCTACTTCTCGGTCAAGGAAGCCGTCTTCCCGTTCAACAAGTTCCCCGGCGTGGATACGATTCTCGGCCCCGAGATGAAGTCCACCGGTGAGGTGATGGGCGTGGGCCGCAGCTTCAGCGCCGCCTTCGCGCGTGCACAGGAAGCCGGTGGCATCAAGGCCCCGCCGCTGGGCAAGGCCTTCGTCTCGGTGCGTGATCCGGACAAGAGGCGCGTGCTGCCGGTGGCCAAGGCCCTGCTCGAGCGCGGCTACACCCTGGTCGCCACCCGTGGCACCGGCGCGTGGCTGCAGGAGCACGGCATGGACTGCGAGATCGTCAACAAGGTCGTCGAAGGTCGTCCGCACATCGTCGATTCGATCAAGAACGGCGAGATCGTCTACATCGTCAACACGACCGAAGGTCGCGCGGCGATCAACGACTCGTTCTCGATCCGTCGCGAGGCGCTGCAGCATCGCGTCACCTATTCGACCACCATCGCCGGCGCCATGGCGCTGGTGCAATCACTGGAATTCCGCGGGACCGGCCCGGTCTGGTCGCTGCAGGAACTGCACAAGGAGTTGAACGCATGAGAGCACCGATCACCCTGAAGGGCGCGCAGCGTCTGCGCGAAGAGCTTGACCACCTGAAGTCGGTCAAGCGCCCGAAGGTCATCGCGGCGATCGCCGAGGCACGCGAGCACGGCGATCTCAAGGAGAACGCCGAGTACCACGCCGCGCGCGAGGAGCAGGGCTTCATCGAAGGCCGCATCAAGCAGCTGGAAGGCGAGCTTTCGCATGCCGAGATCATCGACATCACCAAGCTCAACGCCGGCAGCAAGGTGGTGTTCGGCGCCACCGTCGAGCTGTCGGACGTGGAAAGCGATGAAGAAAAGCGCTACCAGATCGTGGGTGACCTGGAAGCGGACATCAAGCTGGGCCTGATCGCGATCTCCTCGCCGCTGGCCCGCGCCTTGATCGGCAAGCTGGAAGGCGATGCGGTCACCATCGACGCACCGGCCGGCCAGCGCGAGTACGAAATCGTCAGCGTCCAGTACCTGGACTGACGGCGATGGCCACGGCGACGTTGTTGCTGCCGGCGCGCAGCCGGTTTCCGGCGGCGCCGCTGCCCGATGACGTCGCCAAGGCGCTGGGGCGTGCGGAACGCCGTAGCGCCGAGGCGGGCGAGCGCCCCCAGCTGCGTCGGCACTTCCAGACGCAGCCGGACGCGTGGTCGGCCGCAGCCCTGACCCGCCAGCTGGATGTCGGCGACGCCGACGGCGCGGTGTGGCTGCGGGCCGATCCGGCCAACGTGGTGCCGGACATGCATGGCGCACGCCTGATGGGGCACGGGGATACCCTCCGCCCGGATCTGGGCGATGTGATGCATCTGATGCCGGCCTTGCAGCCGTTGTTTGCCGGCTACGGGTTCGTGCTGGATGCCCCGGTACCCTCCCGCTGGTATCTGCGCCTTCCGCCCGGCACCACGCTGCCGGTATTCGCCGAACCCGATGAAGTGCTCGGCGATGATCTGTTCGCCCATCTGCCCGAAGGCGATGCAGGACGCCGCTGGCGTGCCCTGTTGACCGAGGCGCAGGTGGTGCTGCATCAACATCCGTGGAACCAGCAGCGCGTGAGCGAGGGCAAGCGCGCGATCAATTCGCTGTGGTTCTGGGGCGGCGGTGAGCTGCCCGAACGCGTGACCACCGCGCATGCCCAGGTCCGCAGCCGCGATGCGCTGCTGCAGGCACTGGCCAAGGCCGCAGGCCTACAGGCCGATGGTGACCAGACCGTGGATGCCCTGGTGGACCTGCGCCAGCTGCGTTCGCTGGAGCAGTTGGGCAATGAGGCGATCCGGCCGCTGCTGGCGGCGATCGCACGCGGGGAATTGACGCGGCTGGTCCTGGATTTCGAGGACGGCACGCGCGTGCAGATCGACAAGAATCAGCGCTGGCGGTTCTGGAAGAAGCCGGTGCAGCTGCACGAGCTTTGAGTGCGTCGAAGGACAGCCGGCCAGGAACATCCACGCATGGCGTGGATGCGTTCCCCGGGCAGTATCATGGACGCGCACGTCATTGATCGAGCCCGTTTTGACCCAGTCTGAAGCACCCCGTATCCAGCGCCGTCCCGCCGCCGCCGTCAGCGAGTGGCCGTCATCCATGTTGCCGTTGCTGCAGCGGTTGTACGCCGCGCGCGGGGTCACCGATGCCGCGCAGGCCCAGCCGAAGCTGGCCCAGCTGCATGCGCCGGATCTGCTGGGCAGCATGCAGGCGGCGGTAACGCTGCTGGCCGACGCGATCGCCAACAACGAACGCATCCTGATCGTCGGCGATTTCGACTGCGATGGCGCCACCGCCTGTGCGGTCGGCGTACGCGGCCTGCGCATGCTCGGCGCACGCGACGTGGTGCACGCGGTTCCCAACCGCATGCTGCACGGTTATGGGCTGTCGCCATCGCTGGTGGCCGAACTGGCCCCGCTCAATCCCGGCCTGCTGGTCACGGTCGATCACGGGATCGCCTGCCACGCCGGCGTCAACGCGGCCAAGGCGCTGGGCTGGAAAGTGCTGGTCACCGACCACCATCTGCCCGGCGAGTACCTGCCGCCGGCCGATGCGATCGTCGACCCCAACATCAGCGGCGATGCCTTCCCGAGCAAGGCGCTGGCCGGCGTCGGGGTGATCTTCTATGTGTTGATGGCGCTGCGCCGCCATCTGCGCGGGCAGGGCGCGTTTGCCACGACGCCGGAGCCGGACCTGTTGACCCTGCTGGATCTGGTCGCGGTGGGTACGGTCGCCGATCTGGTCGCGCTGGATGACAACAACCGCGCCCTGGTCTCGGCCGGTCTGCGCCGGCTGCGCAGCGGCAAGGGCTGCGTCGGCCTGCAGGCGCTGATCGAGGCCAGCGGGCGCGACGCCGCGCGCCTCACCGGCAGCGACATCGGTTTTGCGCTTGGCCCACGTTTGAATGCGGCCGGCCGGCTGGAAGACATGGCGCTGGGCATCGAGCTGCTGCTTACCGAAGACCGCGCCCACGCGCGTGAGATCGCCACGACGCTGGAGTCGATCAACACCGAGCGCCGTGCGGTCCAGCAGCTGATGACCGACGACGCGGAGCGGGCGGTGTCCCGTGCGGTGCTCAGTGCCGAGGGTGTGCGCCCGGTCGCGGCCTGCCTGTTCGATGCCGAGTGGCATCCGGGCGTGGTCGGCCTGGTCGCTTCCAAGATGAAGGATCGCCTGCATCGCCCGGTGATCGCCTTCGCACCTTCCGAGCCGGGCGGCGATTCCCTGCGTGGCTCGGCACGCTCGATTCCCGGCTTCCACATCCGTGACGCGCTGGCGCTGGTCAACGCCGCGCACCCGGGCCTGATCGACAAGTTCGGTGGCCACGCCATGGCCGCGGGCCTGAGCCTGCCGCACGCGCAGCTGCCCGCGTTCGAGCAGGCCTTCGTGGACGTGGTGGAGCGCACGCTGGATCCGCTCTCGCTGCAGCAGCTGCTGCTCACCGACGGCGAGTTGCTGCCGCAGGAGCTGGATTTCGCCCATGCCGAGGCGCTGCGCCTGGCCGGACCGTGGGGGCAGGGCTTCCCCGAACCGCTGTTCGATGGCCACTTCCAGGTGGCGCGGTGGCAGGTGCTCAAAGAGAAGCACCTGAAACTGAGCCTGCGCGTGCCCGGCCGTGCCGAACCGATCAGCGCAATTCATTTCAGTGGGTGGACCGGCAACGCGCCGGCCAACCACGTCCACATCGCCTACCGGCTGGTCAGTGATGACTACCGGGGAGGCGGCGCGATCCAGCTGATCATCGAGCACTGCGCGGATGCCTGACCGGCTCCCATCGCCCACCGAACGTTTCGACCTGCAGAGCCGCATCGTGCTGCAGGGTGACGATTCCGCACGCACCGAACTCTCCGCCCGCGAGGGTTTCGACTTCCCGGACCTGGAGGGCTCGCGGCAAAGCGTGGCGTGGCTGCTGCGGCTGGAACTGGCCGCCCGGGTCGAGAGTGGAGATGGCACAGCCAGCGGCCCGGTCACGGTCGACGACGCGGTTGCCGCGGTGATGGCGCGACTCCGCCGGACCCGCTGCGTGGCCACGGCCTACCAGCCCTCGGACGACCCGGACGATTACCGGGATGCCGACGATCAGACCGGCGCGCTGGCGTACACCTGCCAGCTGCCCGATCCGGCCGCGCTGCGTCCCCTGCATGCAGCGCTGCGCGCGGCGCAGGACGGTCCGGAGCGCCACCAGGCCGCGCAACGCCTGCTGGCCGCCTATGTTGAACACCTCTCCAGCGCGCCGGACCGGCCGGTGGACGCACATCACGACGTCTTCTCGCGTCCCTACACGGCGGACCAGGCCGTCGTGCAGAGCATGGCGATCATGCAGACGATCCTTCCCGCGCTGTTCCCGTTCGACGGCTGGGAAGACGACGAGGGCTGAGCATCGCCGCGCATGACGGCGCGATGGTTTACTCCTGGACCTCGGTCACCAGCGTCGGCATTTCCCAGGCGCCGCCGGCGGCCACCAGCCGGCACAACCCGGTGCTGCTGTCAGCGGTCCTCACGAACGCCGTGCCGGTCCAGCCCCAGGTGGTGGAGTACCAGCAATCGCCGAGACCACGGCCCTTGTGCGCCTCTTGGATGGTGCGTACGTCATCACCCACGGCTGCCGTGGTGACCAGCCGCGGCTGGTATGGCGCGTGGTCGTTGATCACCCAGTAGCCGTCACCGGTGTTGTACGCGGCGCGCCAGCAGCTCAGCGAGACCAGCAGTTTGTCGGGGCTGAGCCGCTGCACGGTCAGTGCTTCCGGTTCGCCATCCGGCGACAGACTTCCGTTGGGTCCCAGGGCTTCGCAATCGTCGGCCGAGGTCACCGCTGCGAGGGCGGCGCGCAGCGCCGGTGATGCGGCGAGCGCCTCGTCTGCCGGGCGGGTCGCCACCGGCTTGCCCAGCCGCACCACCGGCACCGGCAATGCGGGCGGCACCGAGGATTCGGCACGGGTGCCTTTGCGCATCAGTGCGCCCGGCGTGCCCAGGCGGCCCTGGAATGCATCCATCTTCAACAGCACGGCCGAAGCCCCTTTATCGGACACCGTCCAGCGTGCGCCGTCGTCGCCGATCAGCTCGATCCGGCTGTTGCGTGCCAGCGAAGCGAGCAGGGCCGCGAGCTGCTTCGCGGAAAAGGTGGCGGTGCCCTCGGCGGCATCGAACTGCATCGGGCCGAGCGAGGCGCCATTGATCTGCAGGCTGAGCCGCTGGGTAGAGGTGTTGTCGTCGTACTGGCCAAGCATCAGTTCGGCCTGCACCGGCTGGTCCGGCCCGCCCGCGCGGGTCAGCAGGATCGAGACCGGGTCGCCGCCATTCTCATCGGCCTGGTAACCGGCGGCGCGGCAGGTGCGGGTGTTGTCGCAGGCCAGCATCCAGTCGCCGTGGCCGAACGTCACGCCCTCGACGGGAGCGGCGGCGTGGCCGGGCAGGGCAAGCCCCATCAACAGCGGGGCGGTCAACAACAGGCGCATGCGGCATCCTTGGTCCATCAATCCGTGGAAGGCGATCTTGGCCCAGCACGGGTGAGGCGTCCATGACCGGAACAGGCGGTTGCCAACGCTCAACCCCGTTGTTGATCGCCGCGCGTTCAATGGAGTGTCATCGGATCAGGAGCGTCACATGGGACTCGCACTGCGCAGTATCGGTCTGCTCGCTCTTCTGTGCTGGCAGCTGCCCGGCGTGCACGCCCAGGCGCGGCGTTTCCCGCCGCCACGGCCGCCGATCCTGCAGGTGGCGGGCGCTGAAGTGCCGGTGCGGCTGACCGAGGCCCGTATCGACAGCCGTGTCATGGCGGGACTGGGCGAAACCACGATCGAGATGACGTTCCACAACCCCAATGCCCGGGTGCTGGAAGGGCAGCTGGCGTTCCCACTGGCCGCGGGCCAACAGGTGGCCGGGTTCGCACTGGATATCGGTGGTGAGCTGCGCGACGCCGTGCCAGTGCCCAAGGCGCAGGGCCGCCAGGTGTTCGAGGCGATCGAGCGTCGCCAGGTCGATCCGGGACTTCTGGAGCAGACCGCCGGCAATCAGTTCCGGCTGCGGCTCTATCCCATCCCGGCGCGTGGTGAGCGTCGCGTGCGTCTGGTGCTGCGCGACAGCCTGCCGAGCGTACCGCAGGGCCTGCAGTGGTCACTGCCCGTGTTCTTCGCACGGCAGGCGGAGCAGGTGACGGTGCGGCTGGAGGCCAGCGGGACGGGCAAGCCGGTCGCCGTGGGCGTCAATCCCCTCGGGTTCACGTTGAAGACCGGCGCCTATGCGGCGCAGTGGCAAGGGCGCGGCGCGGATATGCCTGCACACCTGCAGTGGAGCCTGCCGCTCGCGCGCAGCACTGACGTGGTCACTGGCCTGCATGAGGGACAGCGCTATCTGCTGGCCAGCGTGCCGGTTCGCGCGCCGACCGCTGCGCGTGTCCTGCCTCGCCGCATCGGCCTGCTCTGGGACGCATCCGGCTCGGCCGGTACACGCAACGGTGCGGCGGAACGCGCGGTGCTGGATCGCTACTTTCAGGCCCTCGGCACCGGTCAGGTCCAGTTGACCGTGCTGCGTGACCGCAGCGAAACGCCGCGGGAGTTCACCATCAACAAGGGCGACTGGTCAGCCCTGCGCGAGTACCTGCGGGCGCTGCCCAACGATGGCGCCAGCGCACTGGGCGACTGGACGCCCAACCCCGGCATAGGCGAGTACCTGCTGGTCAGCGATGGCCTGGCCAACTACGGCAGCCAGACGCTGCCCACGCTGTCGCGCGATCAACGCCTGTATGCGCTGAGCAGCGCCGGTGCGAAGACCGACACGCCGCGCCTGCGCGCCTGGACCCGCGCCCGTCATGGCCAGCTGCTGCAGGTGAGCAGCGAGGCGGAGGTGCCGGGCGTGATGCCGCTGCTGCTCCAGCAACCGGTCGAGATCGTCGAGGTGCAGGCACGTGGCGTGCAGGACGTGAACGTGGATGCTTCCAGCGCCACACAGGGGTGGGTCCGCGTCACCGGCCGCGTGCTGCGTCCCGATGCGACGGTGCTGCTGTCTCTGCGCGATGGCGGCAGCGAGCCGCAGTCCATCACCCTCGACGTCGCGAACGCACGTGGGGTGGAAGGCGGGCTGGTCGCCCACGCGTGGGCAAATGCCCGGTTGGCAGAACTGGCGGCGGACCCGGCCGGGGCGCCGGCGGCCAAGGTGTTGTCGCAGCAGTTCGGTGTGGTGACCGCCGATACCTCGCTGCTGGTTCTTGAATCCCTGGAGGATTACCTGCGCTACGGCATCCGTCCGCCGGCCCCGTTGCGCGCGGCCTACGACCAGCGCCATGCGTTGACGGTGGCGGATGTGGCAAGCGAGCGGAAGCGCCGCCTGGATGGCATCGCCCGCCAGTTCGCCGAACGCGAGCAGTGGTGGAATACTCGCTGGCCCAAGGATGCGCCACCGCGGCCCAAGCAGGAATCCCGATCCGTCGCCGCGCCGGTCGCCATGGCGATGGCCGCGGCACCGCCGGCACCTGCGGCGCCGATGGCGCTGGACCGTATCGAACTGACCTCCTCGGCCGCTGCCGATCAGGCAGAGACCACCCCCGAGCGCCGCGCCAAATCGGCACCCACGACCAACAGCGGCCGGATCACCCTGACGCTGGCGCCGTGGGCACCGGATTCGGCCTATGCACGCCGCCTGCGCGATGCCAAGCCGGCGCAGCTGTATCCGCTGTATCTGCAGGAGCGCGAACAGCACGCCGACAGCAGCGCCTTCTATCTGGACGTGGCGGATCTGCTGCTGGCCAGCGGACAGCGTGATCTCGCGCTGCGCGTGCTTTCCAACCTGGCCGAGATGGACCTGGAAAACCGGCACGTGCTGCGCGTGCTCGGCTACCGCCTGATGCAGGCCAAGGCGCCGGCACTGGCGGTGCCGGTGTTCCGACAGGTGCTGGCGATGGGCGAGGAGGAGCCGCAGAGTTTCCGTGACCTGGGCTTGGCCCTGGAGGCAGCCGGGCAGTACCAGGCGGCGGTGGCATCGCTGTATGAAGTGGTGGTGCGGGCGTGGGATGGCCGCTTCGACGGCATCTCGCTGATCGCGCTGGATGAACTGACCCGGCTGATCGCGCGCGAGCGTGTGGACGCTTCCGCCATCGACCCGCGCCTGCGCCGTGCGATGCCGCTGGACCTGCGCGTGGTGCTGAGCTGGGACAGCGACAACAGCGACATGGACCTGTGGGTCACCGATCCCAATGGCGAGCGCGCGTACTACGGCAACCGGCTGACCTACCAGGGCGGGCAGATGTCGCAGGACTTCACCGGCGGCTACGGCCCGGAGCAGTTCTCGCTACGCGATGCCAAGCCCGGCACCTACAGGATCGAGGCGAACTACTTCGGCAGCCGCGAGCAGCTGGTCACCGGTGCCACCACCTTGATGCTGCGCCTGAGCACGAAGTGGGGCAGCCGCGACCAGCGTGACCAGCAGGTCACGCTGCGGTTGAAGGACCAGGCGGAGACGGTGCTGGTCGGGGAGTTCGAGGTGAGGTAGTCGCTCAGCCCATCCCCGGCGATCCCGCCGCTGCGCCACCGGCGGCGGGACGCATCGGTGGCAACCGCTGCCGGCGCAGTCCGAACAGCGGGCGCAACCAGGCGACGCGCCGGATCAGCCCTTCGTGCAGCAGCAGGCAACCCGCCACGGTTCCCGCCAGGACCAGCAGCGGCTCCCACCACGGCCCCACGTGCAGCGGTTTGAGCCAGAACAGCAGCGCGATGATCAGGCTCTGGTGCAGGATGTACCAGGGATACACCGCCTCGGTGCAGTACGGCAGCCAGCGGAACGGGCGATCCAGATACACCTTGGCCCAGCCGAGCAGGCTCAACAGCACGGCCCACAGGTACAGCGACTGGCTGGCCATCACCTGCAGCGTCCAGACGCTGTCCGGCCACTGCCGCAGCAGCGAATCGCCAGGCAACACCCGCCCCAGGATACGGATGCCGAAGTACCAGCCCGCCGCGATGACCGCCACCAACAACGTGATCCGGCGCAGTTCGACCACGCGCGCCCAGAACGGGGTCGCGCGGGCCAGCAGGTAACCGGCCAGGAACACCGTGCCGTACTTGGCGTGCTGGTACCAGTCGCCGAACAGCAGGTTGGTGGACGGGAAGCGGGGATCCAGCCAGGCCACCCAGCCGAAAGAAAGCAGGCTGGGCAGCCCGATCAGCAGCGGCGCCGGCGCACGGGTGAAGCGCTCCACGGCGCGATGCACCGCAGCGGTGTCCAGCATCGGCATCAGCAGGGCCAGCACCAGTGTGTACACCCACAGGTAGGCCAGGTACCACAGATGGTTCCAAGTGATGCGCAGCTGCCAGCCGGCGAAGCTGTCCTGTGGCCAGGCCGGCATCTGCCAGTAGCGCAGCAGGAAGGCGCCGAAGCCGGGCGCGATATGCCCGTTGGTCACTGCCTCGCAGTAAGGCTGGATCGGCACCACCACCCACATCCCGAACAGCAGCGGCAGCAGCAACCGCCACGTGCGCAGCACGGCAAAGCGCGCGATGCGCGTCTCCGGCCGCATCAAGGCGATGGCGATACCCGAGAGCAGGAACAACAGCGGCATCCGCCAGCGGTTCACCAGCAGCATCGGCCACTGCAGCCACTCGGCGGTGTAGTCGCTCTTGAGATGGAAGCCCCAGCCGTTTACGTAGGCCATGGCGGTGTGATAGAGGATGAGCAGGGCGAAGGCGAGCACGCGCAGGGCGTCGATGTCGTGGCGGCGTGGCATGGACGGGGCAGGCAGGAAAGGAGGCTGCACGGTGCGCAGTCCCCGCGCGGTGCGCCATGGCGAAGGGGCCTGCCGCCGGCGGCAAGTGACGAATGGCGGTCGCCAAGGGACGGGTGGGGCGCACTACCATGGCGCGATGAGGCAGGCTGACGACCCTTTGCGAATGGACGATTCAATGGCGAACGGACGTGCCGCGCGGTGGCGGCCGGGTGCGCGGATGCTGGTGTGGTCGGTGATCCTGCTGACCACCGCGGTGGCCAATGCGCTGGTGGAAGTGATGGATGCGGGGCGCCGTGGTGAGGACCTGGGCCTGTGGCAGCCGATGATCTGGGAGCTGAGCAGCGTCACCATGATCCTGCTGACGCTGCCGGTCCTGTGGTGGGGCTGCCAGCGTTGGCCGCTGCACGCCGATACCTGGAAGCGCCGCCTGCCGCTGTACGTGCTGGCCAGCGTGGCGTGGTCGCTGGTGCATGTCACCGGGATGATGGGGCTGCGCCATCTCGCCTATGCCGCGCTTGGCTACCACTACCAGGACGATGCCAGCTGGCCGGTACGCCTGGTGTACGAGTACCTCAAGGATGTCCGCGCGTTCTTCACCTTCGTGGCGATCGAGCACTTCTTCAGCTGGTTCGGACGGCGCCGGCAGGGCGAGGCGCATCTGCTGGCCGCGCCGGACGATGCGCCGCCGGTGGACGCCGTGGAGCGTCCGGAGCGGTTCCTGGTGCGCAAGCTGGGCCGCGACTTCCTGGTCGCCACCGGTGATATCGAATACGCCCAGGCGGCCGGCAACTACGTCAACCTGCGGGTGCGCGGACACGACTACCCGCTGCGCAGCACCATGGCGGCGCTGGAAGAACGACTGGATCCGGCGCTGTTCGTGCGTGCCCACCGCAGCTGGCTGGTGAACGTGCGGCACCTGGTCTCGATCGAGCCGCTGGACGGGGGCGAGGCCCTGCTGCACATGGACGATGGCGGCCGCGTACCGTGCAGTCGCCGGCAGCTGCCCTCGTTCCGGCAGGCGCTGGCCGTGCAGGCGCCTGCCTGATCCTGCCGGGCTGACCGGCACCCTGGCGGACCAGGATGCCGGCGTGGCACTCAGCGCTTGCTGTCTTTCTTGATCATCGCGTCGATGCGCCCGGCGCGGGCTTCCGAGCCCGGGTGCGAGGACATCAGGCCGCCATCGCTGGACAGCTTGCGGAACATGCTGGCGAGTGCGGCCGGGTCGTACTGGTGGCGCTTCATGAAGCGGTAGCCGTACTCGTCGGCCGCGCCTTCTTCCTTCTGCGAGAACTGTGCGTTGACGAAACCTTCGGCCAGTTCGCCGAGCTGGCCCTGGGTCAGGGTGGCGACATTGGCATTGCCCGAGGCGGCCAGCGTGTCGCGACCGGCCGAGGCCAGCAGCGCGGTACGCATCTTGGTCTTGGAGTGGCCCAGCTTCACGTGGCCGATCTCGTGGCCGATCACGCCGCGCACTTCGTCGTCCGAGGCCATGTCCATCAGGCCGGAGTACACGCGCACGCAGCCGTTGGCCATGGCCCAGGCATTGACGTCTTCGGTCAGGTAGACCTTGAAGCTCAGGCTCAGGCCGTCTTCATTGGCCAGGCCCTGGGTGATCTTGGCCAGACGCTGGGCATACGGATTGTTGGCGGGGGCGACCTTGTTCTGCTGATCCATGTAGACGCAGGCTTCGTCGGCGGCCTTGGCCACGTCCTGGTCGGACAGGGTGAGCGCCTGGCCGGCCTTCAGGCCGGTGCTGGTCAGCTGCTTGAGGTCCAGGGCCGAGACGGTGGTGGAAGCGGTCAGGCAGGCCAGAGCCAGCAGCAGGGCGGAGGATGACGTCCTCATCGGGGTGGTGCTCCTTGGTAGTGCGTTGGGGGAAACCGCAGGGCAGGGGGCCGCGCGGCGGGGCGGAAGTCTACCGCCTGGCCACGCGCCCGTGTTCAGTGAAGTCGTTTTTACCCACCCGCAAGCGGTACCCAGCGCCCCGGCCACCGCCGGAAAGCCCCGGATAGGCTATGATGGACAGTCTTTTCGCACGCATTAATCGCCGACATGATCGAGCTCAATCCTGTCCGCCAGCGCATCACCGATCTCACTGATCGCGTGCTCTCGCTCAGGGGGTATCTTTGACTACGACGCCAAGAAAGAGCGTCTGGAAGAAGTAACCCGGGAACTGGAAAACCCGGATATCTGGAACAACGCCGAGTACGCCCAGAATCTTGGCCGCGAACGCGCCAATCTGGACAAGACCGTGGGCGGCATCGCCACGATCCTCGACGGCCTGACCGAGTCGGGCGAACTGCTGGAACTGGCCGAAAGCGAACAGGACGAAGAAACCGCCCTGGCCGTGGTCAGCGACCTGGACAAGTACCAGAAGCACGTCGAACAGCTGGAGTTCCAGCGCATGTTCTCCGGGCAGATGGATACCGCGGCGGCCTTCGTCGACATCCAGGCCGGTGCCGGCGGTACCGAAGCCCAGGACTGGGCCGAAATCCTGCTGCGCATGTACCTGCGCTGGTGCGAATCGCGCGGCTGGAAGACCGAGCTGATGGAAGTCTCCGGCGGCGACGTCGCGGGCATCAAGTCGGCCACGCTGCGCGTGGAAGGCGATTACGCGTATGGCTGGCTGAAGACCGAAACCGGCGTGCACCGCCTGGTGCGCAAGTCGCCGTTCGATTCGGACAACCGCCGCCACACCAGCTTCACCTCGGTGTTCGTATCGCCGGAAGTCGATGACAACATCGAGATCGACATCAACCCGGCCGACCTGCGTACCGACGTGTACCGCTCCTCCGGCGCGGGTGGCCAGCACGTCAACAAGACCGAATCGGCGGTGCGTATCACGCACATTCCGACCAACACCGTCGTGGCCTGCCAGACCGGCCGCAGCCAGCACCAGAACCGCGACAACGCGATGAAGATGCTGGCCGCCAAGCTGTACGAGCTGGAGATCCAGAAGCGCAACGCCGAGCGCGATGCGGTGGAAGCCACCAAGTCCGACATCGGCTGGGGCAGCCAGATCCGCAACTACGTGCTCGACCAGAGCCGTATCAAGGACCTGCGCACCGGCATCGAACGCTCGGATACGCAGAAGGTGCTGGACGGCGATCTCGACGAATTCGTCGAAGCCAGCCTGAAGTCCGGCCTGGCCGTGGGTGCCAAACGCACCGACGCCTGACCGTCGGGGCCGCCACGCGCGGCCCCGATCCGTTGTGCCCGGGCCACGCCCGGTTTCGCAATCCGCCCCGACCATCGGCATGATGGCGGGGACCGTACCTCCCCCCGACATACATAGACCCACGCCATGAACGATCAGACCGCCGCGCCGCAGCCCCCCGTCGACGAGAACAGCCTCATCGCCGAGCGCCGCGCGAAACTGACCGCCCTGCGCGGGCAGGGCATCGCCTACCCGAACGATTTCCGCCGCGAGCACTTCGCCGGCACCCTGCAGGCCGAGTTCGCCGACGCCGGACAGTGGACCGCCGAAGCACTGGAAGCCAGTGACCGCCAGGTCAAGATGGCCGGCCGCCTGATGGCCAAGCGCGTGATGGGCAAGGCCAGCTTCGCCCAGATCCAGGACGAGTCCGGCCGCATCCAGCTGTTCCTGCAGGGCAGCACCCTCGGCGATGCCTACACCGCCTTCAAGGGCTGGGACGTGGGCGACATCATCGCCGTCGAGGGCGGGCTGACCCGGACCAAGACCGGCGAGCTGTCGGTCAAGGCGACCCGCCTGCGCCTGCTGACCAAGTCGCTGCGCCCGCTGCCGGACAAGTGGCACGGCCTGGCCGACGTGGAGCAGCGCTACCGCCAACGCTATGTCGACCTGATCGTGACCCCGGAGTCGCGCGAGGTGTTCATCAAGCGCTCGCGGATCATCCGCGCCATGCGCGCCTGGCTCGACAACCGCGACTTCCTGGAAGTCGAAACGCCGATGATGCATTACATCCCGGGCGGTGCCACGGCCAAGCCGTTCACCACCCACCACAACGCGCTGGACCTGGACCTGTACCTGCGCGTGGCCCCGGAGCTGTACCTCAAGCGCCTGGTCGTGGGTGGGCTGGAGCGCGTGTACGAGATCAACCGCAACTTCCGCAATGAAGGCGTCAGCACCCGCCACAACCCGGAATTCACCATGATGGAGCTGTACGAGGCCTACGCCACGTACACCGAAGTGATGGACCTGACCGAAGGCGTGATCCGTGACGTGGCCAGCCAGGTGCTGGGCACCACCACGGTGGAGTGGGACGGTGCCACCATCGACCTGGCCCCGGCGTTCCGCCGCTGGCGCATGGACGAGGCGGTGCGCCACCACAACCCGGAGATCAGCGCGGCCGACTGCACCGACCGCGACGCGCTGGCCGCCCATTGCGAACGCCTGAAGATCCGCATCAAGCCGTCCTACGGCTGGGGCAAGCTGCTGCTGGAGATCTTCGAGGCCACCGTCGAGCACACCCTGATCCAGCCGACCTTCATCACCGACCATCCAGTGGAAGTCTCCCCGCTGGCCCGGGCCAACGATGACCAGCCGGGCTACACCGACCGCTTCGAGCTGTTCATCAACGGCAAGGAGCTGGCCAACGGATTCTCCGAGCTGAACGACCCGGAAGACCAGGCGGCCCGGTTCCAGGCCCAGGTCACCGCGAAGGAAGGCGGCGACGACGAGGCCATGCACTACGACGCCGATTACATCCGGGCGCTGGAGTACGGCATGGCCCCGACCGGCGGCCTGGGCATCGGCATCGACCGGCTGGTGATGCTGCTGACCGGCAGCAGCTCGATCCGTGACGTGCTGCTGTTCCCGTATATGCGTCCCGAAAACTGAGACCTGCGTCCGGACGTGCTTGGGGCACGTCCGGATGGGGGTTCCGCTCCCGTGGCCGCGCGAGTATGGTTTCTGCGTGGCCTTAACAGGCGCTATGGCGTGATGGCCACGGACCATGACCGGTCGCAGGGGATGCCACCTCGGCATCACACTGTGACGACGATCATGAACTGGGTGTTCACGACGGGAGGCGGACCCATGCAAGGTGCCAGTGTGCTGAGCGGCGGAGTATCCTCTCCGCAGCATGTTCCGGTGTGGTCAAGGAAGAAGGCAGAAGCAGCCTTGAATATTGTCATCGTTGACGACCAGACGTCCGCGCGTACCATGCTGCGCCATGTCATCGAGGACATCGCGCCGGAGCTGTCCGTGCACGACTTCGGCGATCCGCTGACCGCGCTGGCCTGGTGCGAGTCGCATGCGGTGGATCTGCTGCTGCTCGATTACCGCATGCCGGAGATGGACGGGCTGGAGTTCGCCCGCCGCTTCCGTCGCCTGCCCAAGCACCGCGACATCCCCGTGATCCTGATCACCGTGGTCGGCGACGAGCCGATCCGCCAGGCGGCGCTGGAAGCCGGGGTGATCGATTTTCTGGTCAAGCCGATCCGCCCGCGCGAACTGCGCGCGCGCTGCTACAACCTGTTGCAGTTGCGCCAGCAGTCGGAGAACGTCAAGCAGCGCGCGCTGTCACTGGAGCAGCGGCTGCTGGCCAGCATGCACGAGGTCGAGGAACGCGAGCGCGAGACGCTGTCGCGGCTGGCCCGGGCGATCGAGTTCCGTGATGCCGGCACCAGTGCCTACCTGGAGCGCATGGCGCATGTCGCCGGCCTGATCGCCGAGCAGCTCGGGCTGCCGGAGGAGGAGGTCAAGCTGATCGAGATGGCCGCGCCCCTGCACGACATGGGCAAGATCGCCATTCCCGACGCCGTGCTGCTCAAGCAGGGCAAGTTGAACGACGAGGAGCTGGCGATCATGCGCCGGCACCCGCGGATCGGCTATGAACTGCTGAGCGGCAGCCAGAACCGTTTCATCCAGGTCGGTGCGCTGATCGCGCTGCGCCACCACGAGCGTTACGACGGCAGTGGCTACCCCGATGGCCTGGTCGGCGATGCCATTCCGCTGGAAGCGCGGATCGTGGCGGTGGCCGACGTGTTCGATGCGCTGATCTCACCCCGTCCGTACAAGGAAGCATGGACCATGGAAGCCACGCTGGCGTATCTGTATGCCCAGCGTGGCCGGTTGTTCGATCCGCGCTGCGTCGATGCCCTGCTGCGCGGCCGCCTCCAGCTTGACGAGATCTGCGCACAGCACTCCACTGCGTCATCCCGCCCGGGGATGTGATATGCGTCGTCTGTACCCGCGCCTGAAGCAACGTCTGGCGCAGCGCCCGGATACCGAGCACGGCCAGGCGATCGTGCGCATCGTGCTGATCACCCTGATCCTGCTGTATGTCCTGATGCCGGGGCCCCGCCACGACCTGCCACCGGAGCAGTACCACGGCGTGCTGGCGATCGTGCTGACCGGCCTGACGCTGTCGCTGGGCCTGTTCGGGTGGCTGCTGTGGCGGCCGGGGCGCTCGGATCCGCGCCGCGTGGCCGGCATGCTCGCCGACTACGGCCTCATCGCCGCCGGCATGGTGCAGATGGGCGAGCCGCTGGCCTGGGTCTACATCGTGGTGATGTGGGTGACCGTCGGCAACGGCATGCGCTACGGAAACAACTATCTGTACGTGGCCGTGGCGATGGCCATGGTCAGCTTCGGCAGCACCGCGCTGCTGACGCCGTACTGGCAGCAGAATGCCCGGCTGGCGTTCGGCCTGTGGCTGGGCCTGGCGGCGGTGCCGCTGTACTTTTCCACGCTGCTGCGCCAGTTGACCCGGGCAATGGCCGAGGCCCGCCGGGCGAGCGAGGCCAAGAGCCGCTTCCTGGCCAACATGAGCCATGAGTTCCGCACCCCCCTCAACGGGCTGTCGGGCATGACCGAGCTGCTGGCCACGACCAAGCTCGATGACGAGCAGCGTGAGTGCGTCAACACCATCCAGGCGTCCTCGCGCAGCCTGTTGGCGCTGGTCGAGGAAGTGCTCGACATCTCCGCGATCGAAGCCGGCAAGCTGCGCGTCAACGCCGAGGATTTCGCGCTGGCCGATGTGATCCAGGCGATCGGACTGATCCTGCTGCCGCAGGCCAAGGCCAAACGGCTGGAGTACCGGGTCAAGGTCGCCGATACCGTGCCGCCCTTGTTGCGCGGCGATCTCGGTCATCTGCGCCAGATCCTGCTCAACATCGCCGGCAACGCGGTCAAGTTCACCGACCACGGCCGGGTCGAGATCCGTGTCGCGGTGCTCAACGCTGAAGCCAATGGCGCAGTGCGCCTGCGCTTCGACATCCTCGATACGGGTATCGGCGTCGCGCCGGAGATGCGCCCGCGGCTGTTCGAGGCCTTCGAGCAGGCCGACGTCAGCATGGCGCGCCGTCATGAGGGCACTGGCCTGGGCACGACCATCGCCAAGGGCCTGGTCGAGGCGATGGGCGGCGACATCGGCTACGAAGAGAACCCGCCGCAGGGCAGCCATTTCTGGTTTGAACTGCCGTTCGCGCCCCCGCGCGTGCCGCTGGGAACGGTCACCCCGGCCCTGGTCGGCGACGGGCTGCCGGACCGCAACGGCAACGTCATCGCCTTCGCCGATCCCTTCCTGCGTCATCGCGCGCGCGTGCGCAGCATGCACATCCTGGTCGCCGACGATCACGAGGCCAACCGCATGGTGCTGCAGCGGCTGCTGCAGAAAGCCGGCCACAAGGTCCTGTGCGTCAACGGCGGCGAAGCGGTGCTGGATGCGATGGCCGATAGCGATTTCGATGCGGCGATCGTCGATCTGCACATGCCGGGCATGAGCGGCCTGGACATGCTCAAGGAGCTGCGCGTGATGCAGGCCGGCGGCGGCCCGCGCACGCCGGTGCTGGTGCTCAGCGCCGATGTCACCCCCGAGGCGATCCAGCGCTGCACCCAGGCCGGTGCGCATACTTTCCTGGCCAAGCCCGTCGTCGCGGTGCGGCTGCTCGACGTGCTGGCCGACATCGCCTCCAACGGCCAGCTCAAGGCCAGTGCGCCGATCGTGCGCACTGCCACCGTACTCGATGGCGTGCTGGATCCGGGCGTGCTCGACGAGCTGGCCTCGCTTGGCATGGGCGATGGCTTCGAACGCGAGTTCATCCGCCAATGCCTGGCCGATGCCGAGCAGTGCGTCGGCGTGGCACTGGCCGATGGCGAGCGCAGCGACTGGGTGCATTTCCGTGAGCAGGCGCACGCGATCAAGGGCGTGGCCAGCAATCTCGGCCTGGTCCGCGTCGCCAATCGTGCCGGTGACCTGATGCGCATGGCCGACTGGCAGCTCAAGAGCGAATGGCGGCAGCGCGTGACCCTGCTGCAGACGGGGATCAAGGAAGGCCGTCAGGCACTGGAGGCGCGTGCGCAGCGCCGGACCCAGGGCCAGGCGGACGACGGCGGCGACATGCGCTGAAAAAAAAAGCCCGGCGGCAGCCGGGCTTGAACAACACAGGGGAGGGGATGACTCAGGCGACGTCGAGGGTGGCGCGGCGGGTCTGGGCCTTGATCAGGCGATCCATGGTGCGCAGCGACTTGTCGCCCAGCGCGAGCGCGGAGTCCACCCACACCTTGGTGATTTCCAGCAGCTCGTCGTAACGCACGGCCTGGGCCAGGTTGCGTGCGGCATTCATCGCCAGGTACGAATGCGGGATGCGCTGGTGCTGGCGGATCAGGTCTTCGACCGCCTTGACGCCCTGTCCCTTCGGCACCAGCACATCGACCACGCCCATCGCATGCATCTCCTCGGACGAATACACGCGGCCGTCGAGGATGATCTTCTCGGCCAGCTGCGGTGCCACGCGCTTGCACAGGAACGAGTACGCGCCCATGCCCGGGAACAGCCCGAACAGCACTTCCGGCAGGCCCATGCCGCAGCCTTCTTCGGCCACGATGGTGTGGCAGGCCAGGGCCATCTCCAGGCCACCGCCCAACGCGTCGCCCTGGATCAGCGCGATCGAACGCACGTCGCCACCGAAGCCGGTGTGCAGGTGGTGCACGCCTTCCACGCAGCGCTGCGCATAGGTCAGCAGGCGGTCGCGGTTGCCTTCGCGGATCAGGCGGGTGAACAGGTCCAGGTCGCCGCCCAGGTTGTACGCGTTCGCATCGGAGGCGAGCACGAAATGGCGCAGCTTGCCGCTGTTGCGCTCGGCCGGGGTGCGGGTGATGGCGCTCATGAAATTCCACATTTCATCGAGCATGTCCTTGCGGCAGCACGGGCGGATGCCGCTGGCGGCATCGGCATGCATGTACAGCCAATGGGCGTCGTCGTTGCCCGTGGTCTCGGTGCGGATGGTGGCGTAGCGTTGGTTGACGGGCAGCTTTTCAATGGTGCTCATGGCGATTTCCTCGGAGGCTGGCCCGCTGGGAGGACGGTGGGCGGCGGGCCTGACGGGTCCACACGCCGCGATCCTACACCCCCGGCATCCCAGCCAATGCAAAAGGCCCCCGCCGTTGCCGGCAGGGGCCCTGTGAAGATGCCGCCGTTGGGGGAACCGTTACGGCGCGGGCGTATCGCGCAGTTCGCGGCGCAGGATCTTGCCCACGTTGGTCTTCGGCAGCTCCTTGCGGAACTCCACGATCCGCGGGTGCTTGTAGCCGGTCAGGTTGGCACGCGCGTGCTCCTTGACCATCTCGGCGGTGAGGTTGGGGTCCTTCTTGACGATGACCACCTTGACCACTTCGCCGGACTTTTCATCGGGCACGCCGACCGCCGCGACTTCGAGCACGCCCGGCATCATCGCGATGACGTCTTCGACCTCGTTGGGGTACACGTTGAAGCCGGACACCAAAATCATGTCCTTCTTGCGGTCCACGATGTAGAAGAAGCCCTGCTCGTCCATCCGCGCCATGTCGCCGGTGTGCAGCCAGCCCTCGGCATCGACCGCTGCGGCGGTGTCTTCCGGGCGCTGCCAGTAGCCCTTCATCACCTGCGGGCCCTTGATGCACAGCTCGCCGACGTCGCCGGCGGGCAGGGTCTGACCGTTATCGTCCTTGACGCAGGCATCGGTGGACGGAATCGGCAGGCCGATGGCGCCGTTGTACTCGGCCAGGTCCAGCGGGTTGATGCAGGCGGCCGGCGAGGTCTCGGTCAGCCCGTAGGCCTCGACCAGGGTCACGCCGGTGACCCTCTTCCAGCGCTCGGCAACGGCACGCTGCACCGCCATGCCGCCACCCAGGGTGACCTTCAGCGAGGAGAAATCGATCTCGTCGAAGCCGGGGGTGTTGAGCAGGCCGTTGAACAGCGTGTTGACGCCGGTGATCGCGGTGAAGCGGGTCGCCTTGAGCTCCTTGACGAAGCCCTTCATGTCGCGCGGGTTGGTGATCAGGTAGTTGCAGCCACCGAACTTCATGAAGACCAGGCCGTTCGCCGTCAACGCGAAGATGTGGTACAGCGGCAGGGCGGTGATGATCACTTCCTTGCCCATCTCGATCCCCGACGCGGAGATCCAGGCCGAGGCCTGCTGCATGTTGGCCACCAGGTTGCGGTTGGTCAGCATCGCGCCCTTGGCCACGCCCGTGGTCCCGCCGGTGTACTGCAGGAAGGCGACATCGTCGTGATCGATCTCGACCTTGGGCAGGGTGTGGCGGCTGCCCAGCCTGAGCGCCTGGTTGAAGCGGATCGCACCGCGCAGGCTGTAGTTGGGCACCATCTTCTTGATGTACTTCAGGACGAAGTTCACCACGATGCCCTTGGCGCCGAGCATGTCGCCCAGGCCGGTGGTCACCACCTGCTTGATCGGCGTATCGGCGATGACCTGCTGCACGGTGTCGCAGAAGTTGTCGACCACCACCAGCACGGCCGCGCCGGAATCCACCAGCTGGTGCTTGAGCTCACGGGCGGTGTACAGCGGATTGACGTTGACCACGGTCAGGCCGGCACGCAGCACGCCGAAGGTGGCGATCGGGTACTGCAGGCAGTTGGGCATCATCAGGGCGACGCGGTCGCCCTTCTTGAGCTGCAGCTCGCCGAGCAGGTAGGCGGCGAACTGTTCAACCAGTGCGTCCGTTTCCCCGTAGGTCAGGACCTTGCCGAAACTGGAGTAGGCGGGGCGGTCGCGGAACTTGGCCACCGAGGTGTCGAAGACGGCCGAAACCGAATGGAACTCGTTGACGTCGATCTCGGCGGGTACGCCTTTGGGATAACTCTGCAGCCAGGGTCGTTCCAGACTCATATTCCCCCTCCAGGAAACGTGGATGATGTGATGCGATGACGGAGAGTATCCGTCGTTTCATGCCTCGGCAGCATACCGTCCCGAATGGAAAACGCGAAGGGCCGGTGAAGAAAGGTGGCGGAGGGGCGGCGGGGCGCGCTGTTTGCGACATGCGCGGTGCCTGCCCACGACCAACGGTCGTGGGCTATCGGGAGGTCACGGCCGCAGGGGCGTGACCCGGTATCGCCGGCACCGTGCCGGCGGGGCTTACTTCTTCCCCGCCAGCTGACGCAGCACGTACTGCAGCAGGCCGCCGTGCTTGAAGTACTCCACTTCCTTCGGCGTCAACAGCATCACATGGGCCTCGAAGGTCTTCTTGGTGCCGTCGGCCCGGGTCGCGGTGAGGGTCGCCGACTTGCTGGCGCCATCCTGCAGGCCGGTGATGTCCACCACTTCCGACCCGTCCAGGCCCAGGCTCTGCGCGTTGTCGCCATTCTTGAACTGCAGCGGCAGCACGCCCATGCCGACCAGGTTGGAGCGGTGGATGCGCTCGAAGCTCTCGGCGATCACTGCCTTGACGCCCAGCAGGTTGGTGCCCTTGGCCGCCCAGTCGCGCGAGGAGCCGGTGCCGTATTCCTTGCCGGCGAACACCACCAGCGGGATGCCCTCGGCCTTGTACTTGACGGCCGCATCGTAGATCGCCAGCTTCTGCGGCTCGCCCCCGTCCTTCGGAAAGTACAGGGTGTTGCCGCCTTCCTCGCCGCCGAACATCAGGTTCTTGATGCGGATGTTGGCGAAGGTGCCGCGCACCATGACGTCATCGTTGCCGCGGCGGCTGCCGTAGCTGTTGAAGTCGGCCGGCTGCACGCCACGTTCCTGCAGGAAGCGGCCTGCCGGGGAATCCTTCTTGATGTTGCCGGCCGGGGAGATGTGATCGGTGGTGATCGAGTCGCCGAACAGGCCCATCACGCGCGCGCCATGCACGTCGTCGATGTGGCCGACGTCCATCGTCATGCCCTCGAAATACGGCGGGTTCTTGATGTAGGTCGAACTGCCGTCCCACTCATACAGATCGCCGTCGGGCGACTTGATGGTGTTCCAGCGGGTGTCGCCCTTGAACACGTCGGCATAGTTCTTCTTGAACATCTCCGGCCCGATGGTCGCGGCGATCACGTCGCCGATTTCCTTGTTGCTCGGCCAGATGTCGCGCAGGTACACCGGCTGCCCATCGCTGCCCGTGCCCAGCGGCTCGGTGGTCAGGTCGATGTCGGTGGTGCCGGCGATGGCGTAGGCGACGACCAGCGGCGGGCTGGCCAGGTAGTTCATTTTGACTTCCGGGTGCACGCGGCCTTCGAAGTTGCGGTTGCCCGACAGCACCGAGGCCACCACCAGGTCACCGGCGGCGATGCCGGCACTCACTTCGGTGGGCAGCGGGCCGGAGTTGCCGATGCAGGTGGTGCAGCCGTAGCCGACCACGTAGAAGCCGACTTTCTCCAGCTCGGTGAGCACACCGGCTTTGTCCAGATAATCGGTGACCACGCGCGAGCCCGGGCCAAGCGAGGTCTTGACCCACGGCTTGCGGTCCAGGCCCTTGGCCGCCGCGTTGCGGGCGAGCAGGCCGGCACCGATCATCACCGCCGGGTTGGAGGTGTTGGTGCACGAGGTGATCGCGGCGATGACCACCGCGCCGTCCTTCAGGCGGAACTTCCTGCCCTCCAGCTCCACGTCGCTGTAGCCCTTGGCCAGCTGTTCGTTGCCGACCGCCGCGCCGCCGCCTTCGTTGACGAACTTGGACACGTCGTCGTTGCGCTTGTCGCGGTTGGTGGTCAGGCCGACCAGGTTCTCGCGGTAGTTCTGCTTGACGTCTTCGAGCAGCACGCGGTCCTGCGGACGCTTCGGGCCGGCCAGCGACGGCTTGACCTGGCCCATGTCCAGTTCCAGCGTGGCGCTGTAGCTGGCGTGCGCGGTGTTGGCGTCGTGCCACAGGCCCTGGGCCTTGGCATAGGCTTCGACCAGGGCGATCTGCGCTTCGCTGCGGCCGGACAGGCGCAGGTAGGTCAGCGACTCTTCATCGATCGGGAAGATGCCGCAGGTGGCGCCGTATTCCGGGGCCATGTTGCCGATCGTGGCCCGGTCGGCCAGCGGCAGGTGCTGCAGGCCTTCACCGAAGAACTCCACGAACTTGCCGACCACGCCGTGCTTGCGCAGCATCTGGGTGACGGTCAGCACCAGGTCGGTGGCGGTGGCGCCTTCGGGCATGCGCCCGGTCAGCTTGAAGCCGACCACCTGCGGGATCAGCATCGACGACGGCTGGCCAAGCATGGCGGCTTCGGCTTCGATGCCGCCGACGCCCCAGCCCAGCACGCCGATGCCGTTGATCATGGTGGTGTGGCTGTCGGTGCCGAACACGGTGTCCGGATAGGCCACTGCCTTGCCGTCCTTGTCCGCAGTCATGACGACGCGGGCCAGGTTCTCCAGGTTCACCTGGTGGACGATGCCGGTATTGGGCGGCACCACCTTGAAATTATCGAAGGCCTTCTGGCCCCAGCGCAGGAAGCCATAGCGTTCCTGGTTGCGCTGGAATTCGATCTTGCCGTTGAGATCGAGCGCGTCCGGGGTGCCGAACACATCGACCTGCACCGAGTGATCGATCACCAGCTCGGAGGGGATCTGCGGATTGATCTGCTCCGGCCGACCGCCGAGCTTGACCACGGCATCGCGCATCGCGGCCAGGTCGACCACGCAGGGCACGCCGGTGAAATCCTGGAGCACCACGCGGGCCGGCATGAAGGCGATCTCGATGTCCGGCTCGGCCTTGGGATCCCACTGGGCCACCGCCTGGATGTGGTCCTTGCCGACGGTGACACCGCCATCCTCGTGCCGGAGCAGGTTCTCCAGCAGGATCTTCATCGAGTAGGGCAGGTGGGAGATGTCGAACGTCTGTCCGAGCTTGGGCAGGCTGAAGTAGTCGTAGGTGGTGCCGCCGACGTCCAGCTGGCTGCGGGTGGAGAACGAATCGCTCATTGCGGGTGACTCCTCTTGCGGATGGCTTGCAGTGGCCCGCCCGAGGCAGACCTGCTTGCGTTCGCCGCTGACCGGTAGGCCGGCGACCGTTCCGAGTATGAACGATTCAGCCGGACGCCACCTGCGGCAGTTGGTCTCAGGCTACACGGAGATATGTATCCCTCGTGTCATGGATGAGACAGATCCTTTCTGTGCCAACGGTCTTGGCGGCCAGATCAGTACTCCGGTGGAAGTATGCCCCCGGAAGTATGTATAATTTGTGCATACTTTGGAGGGCGTACCGATGGAAGCTACCGTTGCAGAGCGCGGGCAGATCACCCTGCCCAAGGCGGTCCGTGATGCGCTGGGCCTGACCAAGGGCACGCAGCTGAAGGTGGAGCTCGAAGGCAGCCGCATCATCCTGCGCAAGAGCGTGGACGATGCGATCTCCCGTGCCCGCGGCAAGTTCGCGCTGGATGGTTTCGATTCGGCCGAAGCGGCCGTGCGCGCGGTCCGCGACGAGGAATGAGCGCGTGATGATCGCCGTCGATTCACCGGTCCTGATCGAGCTGCTCAGCAATGGACCGCAGGCCGACGCGGTCGAAGCCGGGCTGCGCCAGAGCCTGGTCGGTGGCCGCGTGGTGATCTGCGGGGTGACCCTGGCCGAGATCTGCGCATCGCTGCGCGGCGGTGCAGAAGTGCAGGAGGCGCTCGAGGAAATGGGCGTCCACTTCAGTCCACTGGAGGCCAAATCGGCCCTGCGCGCCGGCGAGATGCATCGCCGCCACCGGCAGCGCGGCGCCAAACCGCGCGGGCTGGATGAATTCATGGTCGGGTCGCATGCACTGCTGCAGTGCGATGGCCTGATCACCTGGAACGACACGTTTTACCGCGACTACTTCAAGGGCCTGAAGCTGATCGTGCCGCACGCCTGAGCCCATACTTTTAAACCGCATTCTTTCAAAGAATCACCCGGGAGTTGTCATGTTGGAAGCCTACCGCCACCACGTAGCCGAGCGCGCCGCGCTTGGCATCCCGCCGCTGCCGCTGAGCGCCCAGCAGACGGCCGACGTCATCGAACTGCTGAAGAACCCGCCCGCCGGCGAGGCCGAGTTCCTGCTGGAACTGCTGACCCACCGCGTGCCGGCCGGCGTCGATGACGCTGCCAAGGTCAAGGCCTCGTACCTGGCCGCGATCGCCCTGGGCAGCGAAGTCAATCCGCTGATCACGCGCGAGCGCGCCACCGAACTGCTGGGCACCATGCTCGGTGGTTACAACGTCGCGCCGCTGGTCCAGCTGCTGGACGACGCCACCGTCGGCGCGATCGCCGCCGATGCGCTGAAGAACACCCTGCTGGTGTTCGACGCGTTCCACGATGTGCAGGAAAAGGCCAAGGCCGGCAATGCGAACGCCCAGGCCGTGCTGCAGAGCTGGGCCGATGCCGAATGGTTCACCAGCCGTCCGCAGGTGCCGGAAAGCCTGACCATCACCGTGCTCAAGGTGACCGGCGAAACCAACACCGACGACCTGTCGCCGGCCCCGGACGCCACCACCCGCCCGGACATCCCGCTGCACGCCCTGGCGATGCTGAAGAACAAGCGTGATGGCATCGAGCCGGAAGAAGACGGCAAGCGCGGCCCGGTCAAGTTCATCGAATCGCTGAAGGACAAGGGTCATCTGGTCGCCTACGTGGGCGACGTGGTCGGTACCGGTTCCAGCCGCAAGTCGGCCACCAACTCGGTGCTGTGGTTCACCGGCGAAGATATTCCGTTCATCCCGAACAAGCGCTTCGGCGGCGTGTGCCTGGGCTCGAAGATCGCCCCGATCTTCTACAACACGATGGAAGACGCCGGCGCGCTGCCGATCGAACTCGACGTGTCGCAGATGAACATGGGCGATGTGATCGAGCTGCGCCCGTACGACGGCAAGGCCCTGAAGGACGGCGCCGTCATCGCCGAGTTCAAGGTCAAGTCCGATGTGCTGTTCGACGAAGTGCGCGCCGGTGGCCGCATTCCGCTGATCATCGGCCGCGGCCTGACCGCCAAGGCGCGTGAAGCGCTGGGCCTGGCCCCGACCGATCTGTTCCGCCTGCCGATGGACCCGCCGGATACCGGCAAGGGCTTCTCGCTGGCGCAGAAGATGGTCGGCCGCGCCTGTGGCCTGCCGGAAGGCCAGGGCATGCGCCCGGGCACCTACTGCGAACCGAAGATGACCTCGGTGGGCTCGCAGGACACCACCGGTCCGATGACCCGTGACGAACTGAAGGACCTGGCCTGCCTGGGCTTCTCGGCCGACCTGGTGATGCAGTCGTTCTGCCACACCGCCGCGTACCCGAAGCCGGTGGACGTCAAGACCCACCACACGCTGCCGGAGTTCATCTCCACCCGTGGCGGCATCTCGCTGCGCCCGGGCGACGGCGTGATCCACAGCTGGCTCAACCGCATGCTGCTGCCCGACACCGTCGGCACCGGCGGCGATTCGCACACCCGTTTCCCGGTGGGCATTTCGTTCCCGGCCGGCTCGGGCCTGGTCGCCTTCGCGGCTGCCACCGGCGTGATGCCGCTGGACATGCCGGAGTCGGTGCTGGTCCGCTTCAAGGGCACCATGCAGCCGGGCGTGACCCTGCGTGACCTGGTCAACGCGATCCCCCTGTACGCGATCAAGTCCGGTCTGCTGACCGTGGCCAAGGCGGGCAAGAAGAACATCTTCTCCGGCCGCATCCTGGAAATCGAAGGCCTGCCGGACCTGAAGGTCGAGCAGGCGTTCGAACTGTCCGATGCCTCGGCCGAACGTTCGGCCGCCGGTTGCTCGGTGCACCTGAACAAGGAGCCGATCATCGAGTACCTCACCAGCAACATCACGCTGCTGAAGTGGATGATCGCCGAGGGTTACCAGGACGCCCGTTCGCTGGCACGCCGCATCGAGAAGATGGAAGCCTGGCTGGCCAACCCGGAGCTGCTGGCCCCGGATGCCGACGCCGAATACGCCGCCGTCATCGAGATCGACCTGGCCGACATCCACGAGCCGATCGTGGCCTGCCCGAACGACCCGGACGACGTCAAGACGCTGTCCGACGTGGCCGGTGCGGCCATCGACGAAGTGTTCATCGGTTCGTGCATGACCAACATCGGTCACTTCCGTGCGGCGGCCAAGCTGCTGGAAGGCAAGCGCGACATCCCGACCAAGCTGTGGGTGGCTCCGCCGACCAAGATGGATGCCTCCGAGCTGACCAAGGAAGGCCATTACGGCACCTTCGGCACCGCCGGCGCCCGCATGGAAATGCCGGGCTGCTCGCTGTGCATGGGCAACCAGGCGCAGGTGCGCGAGGGCGCGACGGTGTTCTCGACCTCGACCCGCAACTTCCCCAACCGCCTGGGCCGCAACTCCAACGTGTACCTGGGTTCGGCCGAACTGGCCGCGATCTGCTCGCGTCTGGGTCGCATCCCGACCAAGGAAGAGTACATGGCCGACATCGGCGTGCTGGATGCCAGCAGCAAGGACATCTACCGCTACATGAACTTCGACCAGATCGAGGACTACCAGGAAGTGGCCGGTACGGTCGCTGCCTGATCCGGTGCCGGGCGCTGCCCGGCGACCGGTAGCCGCCGACCGTTGGTCGGTGGGATGAAAAGCGAAAACCCCCGGCGCAGGTCGGGGGTTTTTGTTTGTGCGGACCTCGCGCGTTCGCGGTGGGCAGCGGGTAGTGCCGGCCGCTGGCCGGCAACGCGGTCACGCCGGGCAGGCGTCCGCCACGACCGACGGTCGTGGCCTACCTAGCTGCGGGCCAACGCCATCAACTGCTCGGCAATCCGTTCCAGCGGGCACTACCTCTTCGGCCGCGCCGACGTTGCCACGCTCGCCGGTATGCCCTGGGCCACGCTGGTGGCTTCATCTTGGACGGGGCTGGACCGCCCACCTTCTTCAGGGCGGGAATAACCTCGGGGCCGTCGTCTCAGAGGCCGCCCTTTCGTGAAAATTGCATTCTTTCGCACGGATCCACGGCGTAGGGTGAGCATTCCATCATGCACCTGTCTGGAATGTACCGACATGTTCTCCCACCTTCATGCCACCGCTTCTCACGGCAAAGCATCCATGAATCTTGTACTGGGCGTATCCCTGCTCGGGGCCCTCGTGGGTACCGCGTTCCAGGCAAGTGCGGCGGCACTCATGTCCGCCACACCGTTGAGCGATGACGGCGCGCGGACAACGAGAGAAATGGATGCTGAGACACGGCACTCCGTCTGCTACAAGGAGATTTGCGTGTTGATGGATGGAGCCGGCCGTACGCTGGCTATGTATCGCGGGTTCGACAGCTTGGAGCCGTTTGAGCGGGGGATCGCCGTATTCAGATCTGGTGGGCTGAAGGGAGCCATCGATTCGACGGGGCGAGTGATCATCAAAGGCAGATTCGACTCGATTGAGTCACGGACCAATGGGCTGATCGAAGCCGTCGAGCGATCCAGTGGCCTGAAAGGTGCCGCGGAACGTATTACCTTCTTTGACTATCGTGGCGGTATCGTGCGTCTCGTTGAACCAAAGGGTGTGGAAGAGTCTCTCTTCTCGAGCAATTGGAGTGGCCTGCCGGCAGTGGAACGTTGCACAACAATGGGATGCACCACGACCTTCGTCGACAACCTCGGCAGGGCCGGGCCTGCCTTCAGTAGATTCGGGCAGGTTGCAGATGCTGCCGTCGCCATCGGATCGATGAGCGAAGAAAAGGTTGGGCTGGTGGATCGCCAGCTGGGTTGGATCGGAGGCATGGGTTATGACTACATCATCCCAATCGCCGAGAGCCATGGGTTTCTTCTTGCAGGCATTGGGGAGAGGCGCACCGTGTTCGATCGGGCCGGGGTCCAATTGGTACCGCTGGAAAGGTATGCGCGGATCGGCGCCGGTCCCAGTGGCACCCTGATCGGAACGGTGACACATGATGGCCAATGCGCCACGTTCTTGAGGGACGGATCACGCCTGAAGGTGCCGACGACGCACTGTCTTTCGACCGATGAGCATGCCGCCAGCGTAGGCTATGTAGTCATGACCTCTCCGCAGGGAATGTACGCGGCCGATCTGCACGGCTCACCTCTCTCGAGCCAGCACATGGCAAGGATCAGGCCATTGAACCGGGCAATGATGAGTTGCACCGAGACCGATGGAAGCATGTCGGGTCATGTGCGCGCTGTGGCATTGGCGGGGCGCAAGCATCCTCCCGGGCTTTACCAGGAGCTGAGAGCATTTCGATTGCTTGATGAGGGCCCGCTGCTGAGTGATGACCTGTTGATTGCCAAGTCCGACAATGAGTGGGGAGTGATCGACAGCGAGGGCCGGTGGGTGCTGCCCGCGCGCTACACACGGATAGTGCCGTTGGGACCGAAGCTGCTGAATGCACAAGAGGGCGTCAACTGGAGCGTGCTGGATCTGCGCGGGAACCGCATGGCCGATCCGGCTTGGGTCGGCAGCGGATCGCAGAAGCTTGCAGATGGAACCCTCATATTCCCCCTCGCCAAAGACGGACGTTGGGGGGTGATGGACGGTAATGGCCGCTGGAGGATGGATCCTGTGTTTGATCAGGTGGGCATCTCCCATGGAGCAGTAATTGTTGGTGAGCGCAACAAGCAGGGTGAGATGGCCCACAATCTTTTTGACATGGTCACGGGCCAAATGACGTTCAAAGACGGTTTCCGTTCAATCCTGGCGCGTGAAGACGGGCTGCTGGAGGCGATTGATCGCAATAAAGAACTGAGTCTCCTCAGGCCGGATGGATCAGTGTTGGCCAAGCTGCCCTGCGTTCCGCGGACCTCGCGTGGCATGGACAACGAGTGCATGGCAGAGGTATCGGTTGATTAGCGGATGACCCGCAGGTGCTTGCCGCCCGGCGGCAGGTACACGTGGCCGGACAATGCCGCTTCTCCATCGCTGCCCTCGCGTACCGACATCGCCGAATGGCAGTCCAGGCGCTCGACGAACGGGGTGCTGACGGCGGTGTGGCATGAAAGCACACCTCTCCGGTTTGCTGCGCGGGCTCAGCGGGCAGCCGGGTACCGGAACGGCCAATCGTCCTGCGCATCGCCACTGCGCTCGGCGCATACCTGGCGGAACGTGGCCACGAACGCCTGCTGCAGGCGGGTGGGGTGCCAGTCGGCGCGGGTGGTCAGGCCGATGCGGCGGCGCAGGTCGTCGCCGGCGCTGCCGATCTCGATGAGCAGTCCGGCGCGGCGCTCGATCACGAACTGGTCGCGCGACATCAGGGTGAGCCAGTCGTCTTCCAGCAGCAGGCCGCGGGTGATCAGCACCGAGCCGCATTCGATGCGCAGGCGGGGCGGCTCGTGCCCGTGCTGGCGGAACATGTGCTCCCAGCGTGCGCGTACGGGTGCACCGGTGGCTGCGATCACCCACGGGAAGTGGAGCAGCTGCGGGAAGGCGAAGCCGCCGGCACGCGCCAACGGATGCCCGCTGCGCGCGACGATGACCGGGTTGTCGTCGAAGAGGCCTTCCTGCGCGATATCGCGTACCGGCAGTCGGTCGCGCATGGCGCCGATCAGCAGGTCCAGGCTGCCTTCGCGCAGATCCCCCAGCAGCTCCGCGTACGGGCCCTCGATGACGTTCACCGACGCGCCTTGGTGCGCGCGTGCAAAGCGCGCCAGCACCTGTGGCAGCAGGATGGCCCGCGCCAGTGGCATCACCCCCAGCGTGACCCGACCGCCTTGTTCGGTGCGCAGCGAAGCCAGGTCATCCACGCCTGCGGCCAGCTCGGAGAGTGCCAGCCGCACCGGCCGCAGCATGCGCGTGGCGGCCGGGGTCGGTTGTACGGTCTTGCCGCGGCGCACGGTGAGCGGGATGTCGATCGCGGCGGCCAGGTCGTGCACGGCGCGGTAGATCGCCGGCTGCGAGAGCCCGGCGCGGCTGGCAGCCAGGGTGAAGCTGCCGGCGCTGTCCACCGCGGCCAACGCACGCAGCTGCGGCAGGGTGACATGGCGCTCCACCGCGGGCATTGCCGGCAGCCGCTGGGTCCGGCGGGCCACGCGCACGCCGTGGGCGATGTAGGCCAGTGCGCGCTCGATGCGGGGCACCAGCAGGCGGGCCGCTTCGGTAGGGGCCATGCCGCCGGGCTGGCGGTCGAACAGCGGTGCATCCAGCTGCGTCTCCAGCCGCGCGATCGCCTGGGTCAGCGCGGGCTGGGACAGATTCACGTGCGGCACGGCGGCGCTGATGCCGCCATGGTGATGCACGGCCACCAGCGCATGCAGGTGTTTGAGGTTCAGGTCCAGGGTCACGCTCATGCACCAACTATAACCAAACCCAATGGCTGTTCCGAAAAACCATCTTGAGGTGTGCGGTGGCGGCGACACAGACTGCGCCATCGTCAACGAAGGATGGATGGATGTCCCGCGTAGTCACCCGTGTCGAACGTGCCGCTCCGGCGGTGATCGAGCGCCTGGCCCAGGCCGGGGTCGCCACCGCCCATGAAGCGCAGGGCCGCAGCGGCCTGCTGCATCCGCGGTTGCGCCCGATCTACCGCGGCGCACGCATCGCCGGCAGTGCGGTCACCGTGTCGGTGCCGCCGGGCGACAACTGGATGATGCACGTAGCCATCGAGCAGTTGCACGAGGGCGACATCCTGGTGGTCGCGCCGACCAGCGCGTGCACGGATGGCTATTTCGGCGACCTGCTGGCGACGTCGGCGCAGGTGCGCGGCTGCCGCGGGCTGGTCATCGATGCCGGGGTGCGCGATGTGCGCGACCTCACCGCGATGGCCTTCCCGGTCTGGAGCCGGGCCATCCACGCACAGGGCACGGTCAAGGAAACGCTGGGCTCGGTCAACGTGCCGGTGGTCTGCGGCGGCGCCCTGGTGCAGCCCGGAGATGTGGTGATCGCCGACGACGATGGCGTGTGCATCGTGCCGCGCGCCGATGCGGCGCGCGTGGCCAGCGAGGCGCAGGCGCGCGAGGCCCGCGAGGCCGACAAGCGGGCACGGCTGGCCAACGGTGAGCTGGGCCTGGACATCTACGCCATGCGCGAGCGCCTGGCGGCCAAGGGGCTGCGTTATGAGTAAGGGCGTGCGCGCGATGTGGATGCGCGGTGGCACCTCCAAGGGCGGGTTTTTCCTTGCCGCGGAGCTGCCCGCCGACGTCGCCGAGCGCGATGCCTTCCTGCTGCGCGCCTACGGTTCGCCCGATGCACGCCAGATCGACGGCATGGGCGGGGCCGATCCATTGACCTCCAAGGTGGCCGTGGTATCGGCGTCCACACGTGAGGATGCCGACGTGGACTACCTGTTCCTGCAGGTGTTCGTGGACGAAGCGCTGGTCAGCGATGCGCAGAACTGCGGCAACATGCTTGCCGGCGTCGGGCCGTTCGCGATCGAGCGCGGCCTGGTCGCGGCGGGGCCGGAACAGACCGGCGTGCGGATCTTCATGGTCAACACCGGCAAGCTGGCGCAGGCGACGCTGCAGACCCCTGGCGGGCGTGTGCGCTATGACGGCGATGCGCGCATCGACGGCGTGCCGGGCACTGCCGCGCCGATTCCACTGGCCTTCGAAGACATCGCCGGGTCCAGCTGCGGCGCGTTGTTGCCGACCGGGCGCGCGCGGGACGTGATCGATGGCGTCGAGGCGACCCTGATCGACAACGGCATGCCGTGCGTGGTGCTGCGCGCGGGCGACCTGGGCATCAGCGGCTACGAAGACCGCCAGACACTGGACGCCGATGACGCGCTGAAGGCACGGCTGGAAGCGATCCGTCTGCAGGCAGGTCCCTTGATGAACCTCGGCGATGTCGGCGCGCAGTCGGTGCCGAAGATGATGCTGGTGGCCGCGCCCCGCAACGGCGGTGCGATCAGCGTGCGCTCGTTCATCCCGCACCGGTGCCATGCCTCGATCGGTGTGCTGGGCGCGGTGAGCGTGGCCACTGCGTGCCTGCTGCCGGGATCACCGGCACACGCGTTGGCGGTGCTGCCGGGCGGCAGCCAGCAGACCCTGGCGGTGGAACACCCCAGTGGCAGCACCGGCTGCGTGCTCGACCTGGATGAGGCCGGGCAGGTGACCCGCGCGGCGGTACTGCGGACCGCCAGAAAGCTGTTCGACGGCGTGCTGTTCGACTGAATACGCGCGACGTCCCTATTCTTGCAACCTGGGAGGGTTGATATGACTGTTGTGGAGAAGCGGCCGGGCCGCTTCGGCATTCTTGGCCAACTGTGGTTCCAGGTACTGGCCGGTACCGTGATCGGTGTGGTGCTGGGGTGGTTGCAGCCGGATATCGGCTCGGCCATGAAGCCATTCGGCGATGCCTTCATCAAGCTGATCCGGATGATGATCGGGCCGATCATCTTCGTGACCGTGGTGCACGGCATCGCAGGCATGCGCGACATGCGCAGTGTCGGCCGACTGGCGCTGAAGTCGCTGATCTACTTCGAGGTCATCACCATCCTGGCGCTGGTCATCGGCCTGGTGGCGGTGGACCTGTGGAAGCCGGGCGTGGGCATGAACATCGACCCGGCCACCATCGACATGGCCAGCATCCAGGGCTACGTGCACAGCGCGCATGACCAGTCGATCGTGTCCTACATCATGGCGATCATCCCCAATACGCTGGTCAGTGCGTTCACCGAAGCGCATGTGCTGCAGGTGCTGTTCGTGGCAGTGCTGTTCGGCGTGGCGCTGGCCTCGGTGGGCGAGCGTGGCGAGCCGGTGATGAAGGTGATCGAGTCCACCTCCACCGCGCTGTTCAAGATCATCGGCTACATCATGTACTTCGCCCCGATCGGCGCGTTCGGCGCGATCGCCTTCACCGTCGGCCAGTTCGGCGCCGGGTCGCTGTTGTCGCTGGGTGAACTGATCATCGAGTTCTTCGTGGTCTGCGGCGTGTTCACGGTGCTGGTGCTGGGCAGCGTGTGCTGGTGGACCGGCGCCAGCCTGTGGCGGTTGCTGGGCTACCTGCGCGATGAAATCGTGATCGTGGCCGCGACCACGTCCACCGAAACGGTGTTGCCGCGGCTGATCGAGAAGATGAAGAAGCTGGGCTGCGAGGAGGGGGTGGTCGGTTTCGTGATTCCGGCCGGCTACTCGTTCAACCTTGATGGCACCTGCCTGTACCTGACCACCGTAGCGCTGTTCCTGGCCCAGGCCACCAACACCGAGCTGACCGTGTGGCATCAGCTGGGGCTGATCGCGGTGCTGCTGCTGACCTCCAAGGGGGCGGCGGGCGTGGCGGGTGCGGCGTTCGTCGTGCTGGCGGCAACGCTGGGCACCACCGGCACGATCCCGGTGGCGAGCATCGCGCTGATCCTGGGCATCCACCGCATCCTCGCCGAAGGCCTGACCTTCGTGAACCTGATCGGCAACGCGATCGCGGTGCTGGTGATCGCCAAGTGGGAAGGCAAGCTCGACGAGAAGGTGATGGCCGAACAGATCGGCACGCGCCGGCTGCGACGCCGCGTGCTGGGCGCGCAGCCGGTCTGACCCCGCGGCCGCGGCGTCGCTGCGGCCGTTCCCGATTCCACTTCGTTCCGGTGCCCCGGCCCCGGACAGGAGGCGCTTGTGTCGTTGATTTCCCGTCGCACGCTGTGCGTGCTTGTTGCCGCCAGCCTGGCCACTCCCGTGCTTGCTGCGGCTCCCGCGTCCCAGGGCAGCCTGCCCGAGGGCATCGATCTCACCCTGGACCTGATCGGCAACGTGGCCTCCAATCCGGTGGGCGGTGTCGAGCAGGGGACGGAAGGCTCGTACTGGGTCATGGCGCAGTCGAAGTTCGACCTCGATACCCTGTGGGGCGTGCACAACACCGATGTGGACGCGCAGTGGGCGTGGTTCGCCGGCCGCAACCTGGCCCGCGAGAAGATCGGCAATTCGATCAGCGCCCAGCAGACCTGGCGGCCGGTGGCCGGCGGGCGCCTGACCCGGCTGACGGTGCGCCATCGCTTCGACAACGGGCTGAGCATCACCGCCGGGCGCGCGCCGGTGAACAGCTACTTCAACAATTCCGCGCTCAACTGCGTGTTCATGAGCAACGCGATGTGCCTGACGCCGTACGGCGCGATCACCGACCTGGGCATCACCGCGTACCCGAATTCGTCCTGGGCGGGCATCGTGCGCTACGACGTGAACGACCGCTGGTACGCGCAGGCGGGTGCGTTCGACTACAACAACGACTTGAACAAGGCTGGCAAGAACGGCGTGGATTTTTCGGTGGGCGAGGGCAGCGGCACCCTCACCGCCTATGAAGTGGGCTACCAGTCCAGCTTCGCCAACGACCCTTTGCCACGCACTTACCGGCTGGGCATGTATCGCAACAGCGACGGCGGCAGGAGTTCCTACTTTGATGCCGACGGCACCTCGGCCGCGCTGAGCGGCAAGCCCACCGCCGTGCAGGACGGCGCGCGCGTCGGCTGGTATGCCATGGCCGACCAGACCGTGTGGCGTGGCGAAGGCCGGCGCGCCCTGGCGCTGTTCGCGCGGGCCTATGTGAACACCGGCAACGAGGCGCCGGTCGACAGCTTTGTGTCGGCCGGCTTCGTCAAGACCGGCACGTTTGCACGCCGCGACCAGGACACACTGGCGATGTTTGTCTCCAACACGCATTTCAGCGATGAGCAGATCGATTTCCTGCGGGATCGCCGGACCCGCAACGGCGGCAGCGGCGCACCGGACGCCGACGAGATCATCGCCGAGCTCAGTTATGGCTGGGCGGTGCACAAGGGCATCCGCCTGATGCCCAACCTGCAGTACGTCATCAACCCTGATCCCATCTACGCACCCACCCGCACCACCGACATCCCCGATGCACTGATTGTCGGGCTGCGCGTGGACGTGCACTTCGCCCAGCTGTTCGGCTGGTGATTCCTCCCCCACGAGGCCATGCCATGATCATCGACTGCCACGGTCACTACACGACCGCCCCCGCCAGCCACGACGCGTTCCGCACGCAGCAGATCGCGCACTTCAATGACCCGACGCTGCCGGCGCCGGTGTACCCGGTCATCAGCGACGAGGAGCTGCGCCAGAGCGTGGAGGCCAACCAGCTGCGCCTGCTGCGCGAGCGCGGTGCGGACATGACCATCTTCTCGCCGCGCGCCAGCACCATGGCCCACCACGTCGGCAATGAGCAGGTCAGCGCGGAATGGACGCGCCGCTGCAATGACCTGATCGCGCGCGTGGTCGGCCTGTACCCGGAGACCTTCATCGGCGTATGCCAGCTGCCGCAGTCACCCGGCGTGCCGATCGCCCACTCCATCGCCGAGCTGGAGCGCTGCGTGAACGAGCTGGGCTTCGTCGGCTGCAACCTCAACCCGGATCCGTCCGGTGGGCACTGGACCGGCCTGCCGCTCACCGACAAGGCCTGGTACCCGTTCTTCGAGAAAATGGTGGGGTTGGACGTACCGGCAATGGTGCATGTGTCGGGCAGCTGCAATCCCAATTTCCATGCCACCGGCGCGCACTACCTCAATGCCGACACCACGGCGTTCATGCAGTTCCTGCAGGGCGACCTGTTCCGTGATTTCCCGGACCTGCGCTTCATCATTCCCCATGGCGGTGGCGCGGTGCCGTATCACTGGGGCCGCTTCCGCGGGCTGGCGGACATGCTGGGCAAGCCGCCGCTGAACGAGCACGTGATGAAGAACGTCTACTTCGACACCTGCGTCTATCATCAGCCGGGCATCGATCTGCTGTTCAAGGTCATCGACATCGACAACATCCTGTTCGGCTCGGAGATGGTGGGGGCGGTGCGCGGCATCGACCCGGAGACCGGGCAGTACTTCGACGATACCCTGCGCTACGTGGAGGCCCTTGGGCTGTCGGAGGCCGACCGGCACAAGGTGGTCGAAGGCAACGCGCGCAGGGTGTATCCGCGTCTGGATGCGCAGTTGAAGGCGAGGGGGCTGTGAGATGACGACATTCGTGAAAGATGCGGACTGGCTGGACTTCTGCCCGGATCCGAGCGTGCCTGCGTTCGTGCCGCCGCCCGGGGCGGTGGATGCGCATTGCCATGTGTTCGGGCCCGGCGATCGGTTTCCGTATGCGCCCGAGCGCAAGTACACGCCCTGCGATGCGGGCAAGGACCAGCTGTTCGCGCTGCGTGACCGGCTGGGCTTCACCCGCAACGTGATCGTGCAGGCGACCTGTCATGGCGCTGACAACCGTGCGCTGGTTGATGCCCTGCAGGCGTCCGGTGGGATGGCGCGCGGCGTGGCCACGGTGCGCGACAGCGTCAGCGATGAGGAACTCCAGGTGCTGCATGCCGCCGGGGTGCGTGGCGTGCGCTTCAACTTCGTCAAGCGGCTGGTGGACCCCAAGCCGGACGCCTACTACCGCGCCATCATCGAGCGTATCGCGCCACTGGGCTGGCACGTGGTGGTGTATTTCGAGGCGGCGGACCTGGCCGAGCGTTGGGCGTTTTTCACGTCGTTGCCAACCACCGTGGTGGTGGATCACATGGGGCGGCCGGATGTGACCCAGCCGGTGGACGGTCCCGGCTTCCAGCGGTTCGTGCGCTTGATGGACGAGCATGCGAACGTGTGGAGCAAGGTCAGCTGCCCGGAGCGTCTGTCGGTGAGTGGTCCGCCCACCTATGACGATGTGGTGCCGTTCGCCCGCCATCTTGTGGAGCGGTTCCCGGATCGTGTGCTGTGGGGAACGGATTGGCCGCACCCGAACCTGACATCGCATATGCCCGATGACGGAAAGCTGGTGGAGTTCATTCCACGCATCGCGCTGACCGCCGAGCTGCAGCGGAAGCTGCTGGTGGACAACCCGATGCGGTTGTATTGGGGCGGGTGAGGGACGTGGTGATCCGCGTGCTGCGGCCACCCCATGCGTGGCTGGCGCGGCTTAACCCCGCGCCAACGCCATCAACCGCTCGGCAATCCGCTCCAGCGGCACCATTTCCTCCGCCGCGCCGAGCTTGAACGCTGCACCGGGCATGCCCCAGACCACGCTGGTGGCTTCGTCCTGCACCAGCGTGGGGGCGCCGGCGTTGCGCAGATCGAGCAGGCCACGGGCACCGTCGTCGCCCATGCCGGTCAGGATCGCGCCGATCGCATTGGCGCCGGCGCTTTCGGCCACCGAACGGAACAGCACGTCCACCGCCGGCTTGTGCCGGTTGACCGCCGGGCCATCGTCGACCCGACAGCGCCAGCGGGCGCCGTCGCGGATGATCCGCAGGTGCTTGCCGCCCGGCGGCAGGTACGCGTGGCCGGGCAATACCGCTTCGCCATCGCTGGCCTCGCGCACCGACATCGCCGAATGGCGGTCCAGGCGCTCGGCGAACGGGGTGCTGAAGGTGGCGGGAAGGTGCTGGGTCAGCACCACGGCCGGGGCGTCGGCCGGCATGCCTTCGAGCACCACGCGCAGGGCTTCCGTGCCGCCGGCGGAGGCGCCGATGGCGATCAGGCGGTCGGTGGTGCGGAACTGGATGCTGCGCGGGGGCGCCTTCGGTGCCACCGCATCCAGGGTGATGCGCGGCGTGGGCGGGCGCACGAGGGTCCGTACCCGCGAGCGGGCCGCCATCTTGACCTTGCCAATGATCTCTTCGGCGTAGGCCTGCAGGCCACGGGCGACGTCGAACTTCGGCTTGGAGACGAAGTCCACCGCGCCCAGCGCCAGCGCCTGCAGGGTGGTGTCGGCGCCGCGCTCGGTCAGCGAGGAGATCATCACCACCGGCAGCGGGTGCAGGCGCATCAGGTTCTCAAGGAAGGCCAAGCCGTCCATTCGCGGCATTTCCACGTCCAGCGTGATCACGTCCGGGGCCAGGCGCTTGATCTTCTCGCGCGCCAGCAGCGGATCGGCGGCGGTGCCGACCACGTCGATGCCGGGATCGCTGTCGAGGATTTCGCTGAGCATCTGACGCACGACCGCGGAGTCGTCGACGATCAGGACCTTGCAGGGTGCACCGTGGGTCATTCGAACAGCTCCACGCCACCGGTGACCGGGGCCTTGGACAGGCGGGCACGCACGGCCGATTCGGTCGCGGCCACTTCGGCTTCGTGCGCGTGCGGCAGGCGCTGCACGACCACGCGGCCGGTATCGGCGAAGAACCACACCTTGCGCGGATGGATGCCGCACAGGTCCTCGGCAATGATCGGGATGTGCTCGGCCTGCAGGTACTGGCGCACGAACTCGGCGTTGCGGGTGCCGACCGGGTTGCTGGTGAAGCCCTTGAGCACGTTGGCGCCGCCGAACACCTTCGCTTCCAGGCGCTTGCGGTGGGCGCCGCGTTTGAGCAGGTCGTTGATCAGCAGTTCCATCGCGTAACTGCCGTAGCGCGCAGGCGCGCCATCGCCGACGTTGCCTTCGGGCAGCAGGAAGTGGTTCATGCCGCCGATCTTGAGCACCGGATCGCGCAGGCAGGCGGCCACGCACGAACCGAGCGTGGTGGTCAGCGCGGTGTCGTCGTCCACCGCCAGGTACTGGGTCGGCAGCAGCTTGGCGGCGGTGACCTGGAAGCGGCTGTCGAAATAGCGCATCACATCGTCATTGCGGATCACGGCGTTCATGCCGGCGCTCCGGGCGCACGTTTGTACAGGGTCCGGCCGCAGGGCTGGATCAGGTCGGCGGCGTGCAGGTAGTTCTCGGAGTGGCCGGTATACAGCAGGCCGTCATCGCCCATGTGCTGGATCAGCCGCGACAGGATGCCGCGCTGGGTCGGTTTGTCGAAATAGATCATCACGTTGCGGCAGAACAGGGCATCGAACGGGCCGCCGACGTCGTAACGGTTGGCGAGCAGGTTGAGCGGGCGGAAGTCAATCAGGTCGCGCAGGGCCGGGTTGACCCGGCAGTGGCCTTCGTTGGGCCCGCTGCCGCGCTGGAAATAGCGCTTCTTGATCGCAGGGTCCAGCCCGGACACGCGGTCGATCGCATAGACCCCACGACTGGCGGTGGCCAGCACCTGGGTGTCGACATCGGTCGCCAGGATGCGCACCGGCGGTTTGAGCGTGCCGAAGGTCTCGCAGGCGGTGATCGCCATCGAGTAGGGTTCCTCGCCGGTCGAGGCCGCGCACGACCACAGCTGCAGCGTGCCATGGCCGGCGCGCAGACGCAGTTCGTCGGCCAGCTTCTCGAAGTGGTGGGGCTCGCGGAAGAACGCGGTGAGGTTGGTGGTCAGGGCGTTGGTGAACGCCTGCCATTCGTCGCCGCCATGGGATTCGAGCTGGTCCAGGTAGTCGCTGAAGCTGCGCATGCCGAGTGCGCGCAGCCGGCGCGACAGCCGGCCGTAGACCATGTCGCGCTTGGCCGGCGCCAGCGAGATGCCGACGCGCTGGTAGATCAGCTCGCAGACGCGGCGGAAATCACGATCGGCGAACTCGAATTCGCGAGCATTCGGTGAAGCGGCGTTGGCTGGGGGCGTGGACACGGGCGGACTCGCAGGGAAAAGGGGTGCGGCGATCACGGATCGCCGCGGGACTCAGAACTCTTGCCAGTTGCCGTCATCGGCCGGCGTGCTGCGCGGTGCGCGCACAGGTGCGGCGGCACGCAGGGCAGGGGATGCCGGCGGTGCCGGGCGGCTGGCCGGGCGCACCGGACCCATCGCGGCGACGGCGCGCGCGGTGACCGCGCTGACGGCCTGGGCGACCTGGTTGTCGAGGCGGAAGATCGCCACGGCGTCGGCCAGCTGGGTGGCCTGTTCCTCCATCGCGCGCGCGGCGGCGGTGGCTTCTTCCACCAGCGCAGCGTTCTGCTGGGTCGTCTCGTCCATCTGCACCACGGTCTGGTTGACCTGGTCGATGCCGGCGGACTGCTCCTGCGAGGCGGCGGAAATCTCGGCCATGATGTCGGTCACGCGCTGCACCGAGGCAACGATCTCGCCCATCGTGGCGCCGGCCTGGTTGACCAGCTGCGAGCCCTCGTCGACCTTGCCGACCGAATCATCGATGAGCCCCTTGATCTCCTTCGCCGCGCCGGCCGAGCGCTGGGCGAGGGTGCGCACTTCGGCGGCCACGACCGCGAAGCCGCGGCCCTGCTCACCGGCGCGCGCGGCTTCCACCGCGGCGTTCAGTGCCAGGATGTTGGTCTGGAACGCGATGCCGTCGATGACCGAGATGATCTCGGCGATCTTCTTCGAGGAGGTCTGGATCGCAGCCATGGTGGTGACCACTTCGCCGACTACGTTGCCCCCCTGCGAGGCGACGGAGTGCGCGCCGATCGCGAGCTGGTTGGCCTGGCGTGCGTGCTCGGCGTTCTGGCGCACGGTGGAGGTCAGCTCCTCCATCGAGGCAGCGGTTTCCTCCAGGTTGGCGGCCTGCTGCTCGGTGCGGCGCGACAGGTCGCTGTTGCCGGTGGCGATTTCGCCGGCGGCCAGGTTGATGCTGCCGGCGGCCTGCTGGATCTGGCCGACGATCTGGGTCAGCTGGGCGACGGTGGCATTGGCATCGTCACGCATGGTGGCGAACACGCCCTGGAAGTCGCCCTGCATGCGTGCGGTCAGGTCGCCCTCGGCGATGGCCGACAGCAGCTGCGAGAGCTTGCCCAGGTTCTCGTCGCTGACCTGCATCATCGCGTTGAGGTGGCCGATCATCCGTCGGAAATCGTGGTCGAAGCGGGTCGTGTCGCCGCGCTGGCTGAAGTCGCCGGCGGCGGCGGCCGCCGCCAGACGCTGGATTTCGCCGTTGATGCTGCCCAGGTTCTGCTTGACCGCATCGACCGTGCGGGTGATCGCGGCCTTCTCGCCCGGGTAGCGCGCGATGTCCGCGCCGAGGTCGCCCTGGGCGTAGCGCTGCACCACGGCCAGCACATCGTCCATGGTCTGCACGTGCGCCCCGACCAGGGCATTGGTTTCATGCACCATCAGGCCGTACTCGCCGGGGAAGGCGGTCTCGTCCATGCGGTAGCCGGTACTGCCTGCATCGTGGCGGCTGGCCATCTCGCGCTGGCCGCTGATCACGGCGTGCAGCTGTTCCTGCATGCGGGCCATGCTTTCCAGCAGGCGGCCGGGCTCATCGTGGGCCTGCTCACCGATGCGGCTGTCCAGCTTGCCGCGGGCGATGCTCTCGGCCACGTGGGTAGCCTGGCGCAGCGGCAGGGTGATGCGGTTGCCGATCAGCCAGCTCAGCGCCAGCACGATCAGCACCAGTGCGCCACCACTGGCGGTCATGACGGCAGTGAAGGCCAGTGCATCGGACTGCACATCGTCCATGTAGACGCCACTGGTGATGACCCATTGCCACGGGGCATACAGGGCGGCGTAGGTGACCTTCTCGATCAGGGCATCGTTGCCCGGCTTGGTGGTGCGGTAATAGGTATAACCGCCACCGGTTTTCGCCATGTCCACCTGCTGCAGGTAGATCGGTACGCCATCCTTGGAGGTGTAGTCCTTCTGCACCTTGCCCACGCGGTCACGTGCGAACGGATGCATCAGCAGGGTGTAATCGGTACCGAGCACGTTGTAGTACGCGCTGTCATTGTCGGCGCGCATGACCTCCAGGGCCTGCAGTGCCGCGGACTTGGCCGCTGCTTCGGTGAGCTCGCCGGACTCCGCCAGGCGGGTGTAGTGCGCCAGGATGCCGTAGCTGAGTTCGACCTGGGTCTTCAGCGCCTCCTTGCGGGTCTCGGCGAGATCCAGGTACTGCATGCGCGCGGCGATGATCGCCAGCGCGATCACGCCGACGGCGATGAGTGCGGTCAGCAGGTTGAGCTTGCGCCTGACCGACAGGTTGGAGAAGGACTGGTTCCAGCGGCTGAGTAGATTCATGGGCAGGGGTCTTTGATCGACAAACATGTCGCGGCAATGCTGTTATCGGCCGCAGGTCGCCACGATTGAGCCCGCGCGGCTGAGCGTATTCAGGTTCTGGTGGGCACAAACAAAAAGGCCCCGATGCAAGCGCATCGGGGCCTTTGAACGAAACGCCCGGCAGGGCTTAGAACTCCTGCCAGTCGCCGTCGGCCAGTTCGGTGGCCACCGGGCGCGAGGCCGGGCGACGCACGGCCGCCTGCGCCAACGGTGCGCGCGCGGCGCGCGGCGGGGCGGCCACGACCGCAGCGGGTGCGAGCTCCTGTTCGTCCAGCTTGAAGATCGACACGGCGTCGGTCAGCTGGCCGGCCTGTTCTTCCATCGCACGGGCGGCGGCGGTGGCTTCTTCCACCAGCGCGGCGTTCTGCTGGGTGGTTTCATCCATCTGCACGACGGTCTGGTTGACCTGCTCGATTCCGGCCGACTGTTCCTGCGAGGCCGCGGAAATCTCGGCCATGATGTCGGTCACGCGCTGCACCGAGGCGACGATCTCGCCCATGGTGGCGCCGGCCTTCTGCACCAGTGCCGAGCCGTCGTTGACCTTGCCGACGGAGTCGTCGATCAGGCCCTTGATCTCCTTGGCTGCACCGGCCGAGCGCTGGGCCAGGGTCCGCACTTCGGAGGCGACGACGGCAAAGCCGCGACCCTGCTCGCCGGCACGTGCCGCTTCGACCGCGGCATTCAGCGCCAGGATGTTGGTCTGGAACGCGATGCCGTCGATGACCGAGATGATCTCGGCGATCTTCTTCGACGAGGTCTGGATCGCGCTCATGGTCGTGACCACCTGGCCGACCACGTCACCGCCCTGCGAGGCGACGGTATGCGCGCCGATCGCAAGCTGGTTGGCCTGGCGGGCATGCTCGGCGTTCTGGCGCACGGTGGAGGTCAGTTCCTCCATCGAGGCGGCGGTTTCTTCAAGGTTGGCGGCCTGCTGCTCGGTGCGGCGCGACAGGTCGCTGTTGCCGGTGGCGATCTCGCTGGCGGCCGAGTTGATCTGCTGGCTGGAGTGCTTGATCCGGGTGACGATGCCGCTGAGCTGCTCGGCGGTGGCGTTGGCGTCGTCGCGCATCCGGGCGAACACGCCCTGGAAGTCGCCGTGCATGCGCACCGTCAGGTCGCCCTGCGACAGTGCGGCCAGCAGGTTGGAGACCTGTTCGATGCTGGCCGAGTTGGCGTCCAGCAGGCCGTTGAGCTGCTGGGCAAGCTGCAGGAAGAAGCCGTCCTTGCCGTCGCTGTCGATGCGGCCGGACAGATCGCCCGCCGCGGCCTGGGCGATCACGCGGGCCACTTCGGCTTCCACCAGCGCTTCGGGGGTGCGGTCGCGCCATTCGATGACGTGGCCGACGGTCTCACCCTGCTCGTTGGCGATCGAGGAGACGACCCGCGCGAACTGCGCGTCGCCGAACTGCATCGGGCGACGGCTGACGCCGTGCTGCTGCAGCTGGGCGAGGGTCTTGGCATCCATCTCGCTGCCGTGTTCGAGGGTGGCGGCCGACTTGCCGATCAGCGAGGCGGCGGCATCGAAGTCCGGCAGATCCTTGCGGATTTCGGCTTCGTACTGGGTCAGGGTGTGCTGCAGCGCGCGGTTGCTGTAGACGATGGTGTGCTGGGCATCGGTCAGGTAGACGCCGGTCGAGCTGTAGTCCAGCGCGGTCCGGATGCGCAGGTTCTCGCGGGCGATCGCCTGGTCGGTCTCGGTGCGTTCGCGCAGGTCGCGCTGCATGCGCTGCATGGCCTGCAGCAGGTCGCCGACTTCGTCCCTGCGGCTGACGTCGATGTGGCCGTCCAGCTTGCCGCTGGCGACATCATTGGCGACCGATACGGCGCCGCGCATGCTGCCCACAAGCGAGCGGGCGAACAGGTACACCAGCACCAGGCCCAGGGCGGCGCCGGCGAGCAGGGTGATGACGGTCAGCGTGGCCGAGGCGGCATAGGTGGATTCGGCTTCTTCGCGCGAGGCACGCGAGAGGCGGTTGTCTTCGGCGATCAGCGCCTCGAGGGCGGAGGACGCCTTGAGATGCTTGGCACGGGTTTCACCGACGAAGGTGTCCACGGCATCGTCAGGCAGGTCCAGCTCGAGCATTTCGGTGACGGCGTCGTAGGACGCCAGCGAGTCGGTCCAATCCTTGGCGAAGGTGTCGAACAGCTTCTTCTGCTGGGGATTGTCGATCAGCGCGGGGTACTTCTTGATCGAGGCGTCGATCTGGCTGCGCAGCTGCGCGGCGCGGGATTTGGCTTCGGCCTTGACGTCATCGCTGGCGCGGATGAGGCCCTGGTAGGCGGAGTTGCGGTACTCGCCGACCATGCCACGCAGTTCGCCGGCCAGGCGGATGCTGTCCATCCGGGGCCCGGCCAGTTCGGTGGTGACGTTGTTGAGTGAGTGCAGGCCACGATAGGCCACGATGCCCTGCAGCAGCATTACCAGCAGGAGGACGCCGAAAGTCAGCATCAACTTGGGCATCAGTTTGAGGTTGTTGATCCACGGCATGGCAGGTGCGGTCTCCAGTGGCAAACGCGTCCGGCCGTCGGGGCCGGTTGCAGCGACCACGCCGGCCAGCGCCGGCGTGGCAGGGCGTACGGGGATTACTTGATGTTGGCGAGCTTGAGGCCGGCCGGCGAGCTGACTTCGATTTCAGCGCGCGAGGCATCGCGGGCGATCTTGCCGATCACGCAGACGGTCTTGCCTTCCAGCGATTCCAGCGGGAAGCTGAACTTGTCGCGGTTGGCGCCGGCGATCCGGGCCGAGAAGGTGTGGCGCGGGAACGCGCCGCCCATGTACAGGAAGGTCGGCTGACCTTCGGAGCCTTCGGCGTAGCGGGCCTTCTCGACCTTGCCGCAGACCATGCCGTCCTTGCCGACCGAGCGCGGGGCCAGTTCCGGCGGAATCATTTCACCGGACTGGGCGAATGCGGTGGAAGCGGAGGCGGCGATCACGGCGACCGAGAACAGGGCAAGCAGGGACTTCATCGGGAATATTCTCCGGGGATAAGGGCAGTTGGCCCGGCCATGGGCGATCCAGTGCAGCCGGGTTCTGAAACCAGCTATCGGCCGGACCGGACGGAACTGAAGCGTGTTTTTTCTTCAGTGGCTGTCACGGTCTGTACCGGGCGCAGTCCGCTGTTTGTTCTGTGACGGATGTCTCAGGCTGCGACGTCGTCGATGACAGTGGCCTGGCCCATGTCGGCGCTGTCGAGGAGGGTTTCGATATCCAGCAGGATGAGCATGCGGTCGTCCTGGGTGCCGATGCCGGAGATGAAGCGGGTATCGACGGCGGCGCCGAATTCGGGCGTCGGGCGGATCTGGTCGGCGGCCAGCGGGATGACGTCGGAGACGCTGTCGACGACGATGCCGACGACGCGGTCTTCGACGTTGAGCACGATCATGACGGTGAAGGCGTCATAGGTGGCATTTTCCAGGCGCAGTTTGAGGCGCAGGTCGATGACGGGGACGATGGTGCCGCGCAGGTTGATGACGCCCTTGATGTAGTCGGGGGCATCGGGGACGCGGGTGACGGAGTCGTAGCCGCGGATTTCCTGGACTTTGAGGATGTCCACGCCGTAGTGCTCGGCGCCGAGGGTGAAGCTGAGGTATTCGCCGCCGTCGCTGGTGGCATTGCTGTTCTTGTCGTTCATCGAGGGGTCCTGGATCGGGCGTGGCGGTCGAATAACCGGGGGTCACGCTGGATATCGGCCTGGGCGGGGGCGACTTTAGGGGCGCTTGGCGAGAGCAACGGCGTTGGCGGTGCTGCGTTCGGCGGCTGGGCTGGTGTGGATGGGTTGGCGGGACACGCCGTGAATCCGTCCATGGAGGCTCATGTCGCGCCATCCATGGCGCTCATGGTCCCGCCAACCCACCCACACCAGCCCCTCGACAGTGCGTCGGTGTGTCAGTGGCAGCAATGGCAACAGCGACAGCAAGGCCAACAGCCGCTGCCTTCAACTCGGGCCCAGCCAACTGTCCATGGGGCGGCGCGGGTAGGTTGGCGGGACCATGAGCCGCATGGGTCGGGCGCATGCGCCCGACGGGCTGGGCAGGACGCCCAGCCCCGGTCTCGCCATATGCGCAGGAAGGCGCATATGAGCGAGCGGCGACATGAGCCTACAGGGACGTACTTGCGGCGGGTCCCGCCGGCCTACCCGCGCTGCCCCGATCAGGCATCACCAGCGCCGAGCAGTTGAAGCAGCCATCAACTCTCCCCGTTCTTCCTCGCACTCCGCTGCCGGTCGATACGGAAGATGTAGCGCTGGATCGCGCTGTCGCCGCCGCGCGGGAGGTCGTCGAAGCGCATGCCGATGCGCTTCATTTCGACCCCGTTGGGCAGCTTGACCGCCAACTGGTTGCAGACGATCAGCGAGACATGCAGCGGGCTGCCATCGGGCAGGTCCAGCTGGGCCGCGTAGCGTTTCTGCAGCGAGAACACATTGCAGTCCACCGGCACCGTGACGGCCAGGCCGCCGCCGCTGATGTCCACCACGCGCAGGTGCAGGATCTCGCTGCGGTCTTCGTTGATCGGGAACTGCAGGTGCGGCGAATCGGTGATCGGTGTTTCCAGCCGATACAGCTCGCGGCGCTGCAGGTGCACCAGCTCCTCGGGGAACGGTACGCGGAAAGCGACGTGGCCTTCATTGCGCACGCGCTCCAGTCCGTCCAGGCGGAAGCGCACCATCACCCGGTCCAGCTGCGCGAAGCAGAGCAGATGGCCGGCCTCTTCGGCAGCACGGTTGGAGGTCTCGGAGGGGCTGCCGTCCAGCAACAGCCAATCCTCGTCGTCGTCCAGTTCCAGCACCGCGGTCGGGAAGGACTGGTCGCGGCCGCCCAGATGGGCGTTGATCAACGAACGCTGGTCGATCAGCGCCTGCAGCAACTGCCGGATCTGGCGGGGGTTGCGGACCAGGTACCGGTCATCCGTGCCATCGTCGTGGACGGCATGGGCTCGGTCGTGTGCGTCGTGGCTGCCTTCGGACATGGAATCTGCTGGGTTGGGCGGGTGCCGGCACGCGTGGATACCGGGGCTCTGTCCGTTTATCGGCAGTAGTTCACATTTATGTAGGGGAAATTGTGCCGTTCCGCGAAGCAGGCGGGCCACGGGTGCGGCGCACGGTGGCGGCTGCGGCCCGGTGAAACGACGACACCCCGCCGGGGCGGGGTGTCGTCTGGCTCATCTGATCACACGACGCGCGATCAGAACTCCTGCCACTCGGCGTCGTTGGCCAGCGCCGGTTCCCGGGTCGTTGCCCGGCGCGGAGCGGCGACGACGCTGCGCGGCTTGGCGGGGGCGGCGGCTCGTGCTGCGCCAGGCGAACGCATCCCGGCGGCCGGTCCGGCCGCCGGCGCTGCATAGGCTTGGCCGTCCAGCTTGAACAGCGAGACAGCGTCGGTCAGGTGGCCGGCCTGCTCCTCCATCGCACGGGCGGCGGCGGTGGCTTCTTCGACCAGCGCGGCATTCTGCTGGGTGGTTTCATCCATCTGGACGACGGTCTGGTTGACCTGCTCGATGCCGGCCGACTGCTCCTGCGAGGCCGCGGAAATCTCGGCCATGATGTCGGTCACGCGCTGCACCGAGGCGACGATCTCGCCCATGGTGGCACCGGCCTGGTTGACCAGCTGCGAGCCCTCGGCCACCTTGCCGACGGACTCATCGATCAGCCCCTTGATCTCCTTGGCCGCGCCCGCCGAGCGCTGGGCCAGGGTGCGCACTTCGGAGGCGACGACGGCAAAGCCGCGGCCCTGTTCGCCAGCACGTGCCGCCTCGACCGCGGCGTTCAGCGCCAGGATGTTGGTCTGGAACGCGATGCCGTCGATGACTGTGATGATGTCGGCGATGCGGCGCGACGAGGCGTCGATTTCATGCATGGTGCTGACCACGCGGCCGACCACGTCGCCACCCTGCGAGGCCACCGAGTGCGCGCCGATGGCGAGCTGGTTGGCCTGGCGGGCATGCTCGGCGTTCTGGCGCACGGTGGAGGTCAGCTCCTCCATCGAGGCGGCGGTTTCTTCCAGGTTGGCGGCCTGCTGCTCGGTGCGGCGCGACAGGTCGTTGTTGCCCGAGGCGATCTCGCCGGCCGCGGTGCTGATGCTGGAGGAGGCCTGCTGGATGCGGCCGACGATCTGGGTCAGCTGGGCGACCGTGGTGTTGGCATCGTCGCGCATCGCGGCGAACACACCGTGGAATTCGCCCTGCATGCGCGCGGTCAGGTCGCCGGCGGCGATCGACTGCAGCAGGTGCGAGAGCTGGGACAGGTTGCCGTCGGCGACCTGCATCATCGTGTTGAGGTTCTCGATCATGACCCGGAAGTCGTGCTCGAACCGCAGCGCATCACCGCGCTGGGTGAAGTCACCGGCCGCCGCCGCCTGGGCCAGCGACTGGATCTGGGTGTTGATCGCCAGCAGGCTGGCCTTGGCCGCATCCATCGATTCGTGCAGGATCGCGCGGGTGCCGGGCAGGCGGCGGGCGTTCGGCGAGAGGTCACCGGCGGCGTACTGGTTCAGGACGTTGATCGCGTCCTTGATCGCGTCCAGGTGTTCGAAGATCACTGTGTTGACGCCGACGGCCAGCTGGCCGTACACGCCCGGGAAATCCTCCGGGATGCGGTGGCTGATGTCCGGGCCGGCATGCATTTCGACCATCTGCTGGGTCTGCTCGGAGAAGCGACGCAGCATCACCGTCATGTCGCGGGTCGCGGCCAGCATCTTGCCGGCTTCATCCTTGCTGGTGGCCTGGATGTTGACCGACAGATCGCCGCGCGCCACCGACTGGATGGCGTGCACGGCCTGGCCCAGCGGGCGGGTGATGGCGCGCGAGATCACCACGCCCATCACGGCAGCCAGCAGCGAGAGCAGCACGATGCAGCCGATGATCGCGTACACGCTGTTGCGGTGGGTGGCATTGGCGCCTTCGATGCGGCCGGCCACGACGCCGTTGCTGAACTCGCCCAGTTCCTTGAGCGCGGCGAACAGCGCACGGCGCGCCGGGCGCGACTGCTCATCGGAGATCTGCTGGGCGGTGACGCCGTCGCCCGCGGCGATCGCGGCCTTGATCAGGCCGTTGGCCTTGAAGTAGTCGGCAGTGCGGGCGGCGACCACCTCGTAGAGCTGGCGCTCCTTGTCGCCGGCCGGCAGGGCGGCGTAGGCGGCCAGCTCTGCGTTGACGATCTTGCCGGTGTCGGCCATGCGCTTGTCGTAGTCGGCCACCGACTCCGGCTTGTCGAGCACGGTCAGCTGCGCCATCTCGTAGGTACGGAATTCGCCGAGCTGCGCGCGCACTTCGCCCAGGTGCTGGACCGAGGGAATGTCGTTGGTGCTCATCGCACGCAGCTGGTCATTGGCTTCGCCAAGACGGACCAGGACGAAGACGCCCAGGGCCAGCGTCATCAACGTGGTGAGGGTGAAGCCTACCGCCAGCTTGCGGGCGATGGGCAGGTCGTGGAACCACTTCATGATTGGAACTCCGGGCAGGGCAGTGGCGCACAGCCGTGGGGTGCTGGGCGGAATCAGCGGGAAGGGAGAGGCGGGAGCGGAGAAGCGCGCGACGGTTGCCGTGGTCGCTACTTCGGATAGCGGCGCTGATCGGCCGCAACTTGATAGTGCGGCGTCACATTTTTTTCACGGCCGTGGCCAACGTTCAGCACGCCGGAATGGTTGCTGCTGCAAGGGTTTGCCGGGCGTAGACCGTACGCAGGCGGAGGGTGGGAGACGAGCCTGGCTGCGGTGGCCCTCGATGGAGTTCACAGTTCGTCGTCTGTCGACTGCCGTCGTCCACCCACGAACGAACGCCGCCGCTCCCGGGGGGAGCGGCGGCGTCGGGGACAGCGTGAAGGTGGCGGCGTTACGCGGCCTGCGGCACCTTGAGCGAGCGCACCAGGCCGCCGATGTCGACGATCAGCGCGACCCGGCCATCGCCGAGAATGGTCGCACCGGAAACCCCGCTGATACGGCGGTAGTTGTTCTCGATGTTCTTGACCACGACCTGCTGCTGGCCGACCAGTTCGTCCACTTCCAGCGCGATCTTCTGGCCATCGCCTTCCACGACCACCACCAGCGGATCGTCCAGCGCACGCCCACCATAGCCGTAGTACTCGCTCAGCGAGAGGATCGGCAGGTACTCGCCACGCACCCGCAGCACGCGGCCTTCGCCGGCCATGGTGCGCACATCGTCGGGCTGCGGCTGCAGCGCCTCCAGCACGTAGGCCAGCGGCAGGATCAGGGTTTCGCCGGCGACCGAGACGGTCATGCCGTCCAGGATCGCCAGGGTCAGCGGCAGGCGGATCAGCACGCGGGTGCCGTTGCCGGCCTGGCTCTCCAGCTGGACTTCGCCCCCCAGTGCCTGGATGTTGCGGCGGACCACGTCCATGCCGACGCCACGCCCCGACAGATCCGTGACGGCATCGGCGGTAGAGAAGCCCGGCTGGAAGATCAGGTCCCACACCTGCGAATCGGTGGGGTTGTCCGGCACGCTCAGGCCACGCTCGAGCGCCTTGGACAGGATCTTGTCGCGGTTCAGGCCGCGGCCGTCGTCGCTGACTTCGATCACGATGTGGCCGCCCTGGTGCGAGGCGGCCAGCGTGATCGTGCCGGTTTCGTCCTTGCCCGCCTCGCGGCGCACGTCCGGCATTTCCAGACCGTGATCGATCGAATTGCGGACCAGGTGCACGAGCGGATCGGCGATTTTCTCGATCAGGCCCTTGTCCAGCTCGGTGCCTTCCCCGATGGTGCGCAGGCGCACGTGCTTGCCCAGGCGCGAGGACAGATCGCGGACCAGGCGCGGGAAGCGGCGGAACACGGCGTCCACCGGCAGCATGCGCACGCCGATGACCGCTTCCTGCAGATCGCGGGTGTTGCGTTCGAGCAGGTCCAGGCCGGTCAGCAGCTGCTCGGCCTGCGCCGGGTCCAGTGTATGCGAGACCTGCTTGAGCATGGCCTGGGTGATGACCAGTTCGCCGACCAGGTTGATCAGTGCATCGACCTTGTCGACGCTGACGCGGATCGAGGTCTCGGCTTCATGTGCAGCGGCGGCCGGTGCGGCAGCGGCCGGTGCAGCGGCGACGGCGGCGGCCGGCTTGGCCTCGACCGGCGCGCTGGTGGCCAGGCTCGGCGGTGCGGCCGGACGGATGTCCAGTTCGCAGTCGTCCACGACCCAGGCGAAGGTATCTTCGATCTTGCTGCGCGGCACCTTGCCGACCAGGCCAAGATCCCAGGCCAGGTGGGCCTCGAGCGGATCCAGCTGATCGAAGCCGGGCAGGCGGTCCAGGCGCGCGGCGACCTGCAGCGAACCCAGGTGTTCGAGCTCGCGGATGATGCGCAGCGGGTCGTTGCCGCTCATGAACAGCGACGGGGCCGGGACGAAGCCGATCTGCCATGCCTCCGGGGTGTCATCGACCTTGGCGGCGACGACCGGCGCCGCGGCGGCGGCCTGGCCGGACAGCACTGCTTCCAGCCGCGCCTTGACCTCGGCGACCGCCTGCGGATCGGCGGCCTGGCCGTGTTCGGCTTCACGCAGCAGGGCTCGCAGCACGTCCACCGACGCCAGCATCGCGTCGACCGCGGCCGGCTCCAGCGCCCGCTTGCCGGCGCGCAGTTCGTCCAGCAGCGTTTCCAGCACGTGGGTCAGGGCGGCGATCGCATCGAAGCCGAACGTGCCGGCGCCGCCCTTGATCGAGTGCGCGGCGCGGAACACCGAGTTGATGATTTCCGGGTCCTGCTGGCCCGATTCGAGCGCCAGCAGGCCAGCTTCCATCGCATCCAGCCCCTCGCGGCTTTCTTCGAAGAAGGTGGCGTGGAAACGTTGCAGATCCATGCTCATGGTGCGGGGTGTCCAGTTGCGAGGGGAGGGAAGGGTGAAGCGGGATCAGCCCAGGACTTTCTGGACGGTGGCGACCAGCTGTTCCGGATTGAACGGCTTGACCAGCCAGCCGGTCGCGCCGGCGGCCTTGCCTTCGGATTTCTTGTCGGCAGCCGATTCGGTGGTCAGCATCAGCATCGGCGTGAACTTGTATTCGGCCAGCTGGCGCAGTTCACGGATCAGCGAGATGCCGTCCATGTTGGGCATGTTGACGTCGGTGACCACCGCGTTGAAGCGTTGGCCCTTGGCACGACCGAGGGCGACCGCGCCGTCTTCGGCTTCCTCGACGGAAAAGCCGGCCGAGGTGAGGGCGAAAGAGACCATCTGGCGCATCGACGCCGAATCGTCCACCACCAAGATACGTGCGCTCATGCAGCGTTCTCCACAGATTTCAGGTTGTCATGGGGTGCATCCAGGCCGAGGGCCTGGGTGACGCCGAGCAGGCGCGCGGCATCACGGAAGGTTGCGGTGCAACCGTGGAATCCGGTGGGATGCCCGGCCTTGCGGCGGGCCTCGACGAATGCGCACAGCACCTGCACCGAGGCGGTATGGATACGGCCGATCTGGCTGGCATCCAGCGTCAGATCGCCGGCCTGATCCACCAGGGGGGCCAAACGGGTTTTCAGCTCGGTGCTGGTCTCGATTCCGAGATCATCACCCAAGGCCACAGTGCTCATCATTGCTCCGGACAAACGGTTCCGAGGTCTATAACGGCCCAAACCAACAAAGCTTTAGCGGAGACCGCGCGCAGCGCGGCAACCGGCCTCCGCCGCTAGGTCAGTTCAGCAGCTGGGTCGCGTCCAGCAGGATCATCGGCTGCGCGCCGCCGCGGGCCACGCCGCGGAACAGATCGTTGGAGATCTGGCAGATGCGGGCGGTGTCCGGGGGCTCGATCTGGGAGTCGGTGAGGTTGGCGACATCCTCGACCGCCGACACGCGCAGGCCCATCGTCTCGCCATTTTCTTCCAGGACCACGATGCGGGTATTGGCATCGTTGCCGGCCGCGCTGCTGCCCAGGTGGATGCCCAGGTCCATCACCGGCACCACCTGGCCGCGCAGGTTCATGATGCCCAGCATCGCCGGTGAGGTGCCGCGCAGCGGCAGCAGCGGAACCGGCAGGACCACTTCCTGGACCTTGAGCAGCTCCAGCGCGTAGGCCTGGGCGCCGCAGCGCAGGCGCAGCCAGCGCGAGGTCCGTTCGGCGGCGCGGCGGTTCTCGCGTGGGCTCGAGGCCGGGTCGCGTGCCTGCCGCTGCAGCTCCTCCCAGCTGCCGGGGCGGCTCTGTGCCAGCGAGGGCGCGTTGGCACGGGCACTGGTGGCGGCCAGCATGGGCGCCATGGCCGGCATCGAGCGCGCGGCCGGTGCACGGGCGGCCGGTGCAACGGGGACGGCTGCAGGGGCTGGAGCAGGCGTGGGCGCGACGACCGGTGCGGGGGGCGCAACGGCTGGGGCGGTGGCCGCCACGGGACCGGTTTCATGGACGACCTCGGGTGGCAGGTCGTCCCAGCTCGGGCGGGCCTCGTCCGCGGGCGCGGGCATGGCGCCGCTGAGCAGCGGGTCGTTGCGGAGTTCGTCGAGCAGGTCGTTGAAGCCAGGGACGGGCGCCGTGCCCGACGCTGGCAGCGCCTCGGTGTCCGGCGCTGCTGTCTCCGCGGGCAGCGTCATCGATCCGCTGAGGAGGGGGTCATTGCGCAGTTCGTCGAGCAGGTCATCGAAGCCAGGCGCTGCGACGGGTATCACTGCGATCGCAGCATCCGTCGCAGTCGCCGCCTCGACCACCGCAGGGGCCGCGGACAGGGTCATCGCGCCGCTCAGCAGCGGATCGTTGCGCAGCTCATCCAGCAGGTCATCGAAGCCCGGAGCGAGGACCTCCTCTGCAGCGGCGGGCGCCGCTGCAGTGACGGTCGCATCGACCGTTGCAGGTTCAGCCTCGAGTGCTTCGACAGCTTCGACAGCTTCCACCGCTTCGACGGAGTCGGCAGCTGCAACGGGCAGCGATGCCTGCGCCTCCACCTCCGCTGGCGCCGGCATCGCGTCGCCCAGCAACTGCTCCAGGTAGTCGTCGAGTACGCCGGCGGTATTCATGCCGCCCGCTCCATCTGCTGCGCGTCGTCGGCCAGGATCCATTCCAGTGCGCGGCGATAGGCGGCCAGGCCACGGCCGGGGTAATCCCCGGACTGCGCCGGCACGGTCAGGCTGGCGGCGTTGCAGATGCGGGTATCGACCGGGATCGCATCTTCCCAGACGCGGTGGCCATGCTTGTCCTGCATCTGCTTGACGGTTTCGTTGCCGGCGCGCGTGCGGCGGTCGAACAAGGTGGGCAGGATCGACATCGGCAGGGGGCGGCGGCGCGAGCGTTCGACCATCTCGCCGGTCCGGACCATGCCGTCCAGTCCGTGCAGTGCCAGCGGCTCGGCCTGGGTCGGGATGATCAGGCGGTCGGCCGCGGCCAGTGCGTTGATCATCAACAGGCCCAGGGTCGGCGCGCAGTCGAGCAGGATGTAGTCATGCTGGCCCTGGTGGCGGCCGAGCGCGTTCTGCAGGGCCAGGCCGAGGCCCGGCTGGTTGGCGCTGCGGCGTTCCAGGGTGGCCAGGGCCGCCTGTGCGCACACGTAGTCCAGGCCCGGAATGTCGCTGGGGTGGGCGAGGGTGGCGAGCTCGGCGGGCGGCGCGCCGAACAGTTCCAGCACGCCCTGCGGTGGCGGATCCAGCGCGACGCCGAAGGCGCGGGTCAGCGACGAATGCGGATCCAGATCGATCAGCAGCACGCGGTGGCCCTGCGCGGCCAGGCCGCGGCCGAGCGCGAGCGTCGTGGTGGTCTTGCCCACGCCGCCTTTCTGATTGGCAACAGCCCAGATACGCATGCGGTTCACTCCTTCATTGCGGACGGAACGGCGGCGCCAACGCGGCTGCCGGCCGGCACCGGTGGCAACTGCACCGGTGCGATGGGGGTAACAGGGGTGCCAGCGGCAGATGACTTGGCGGCATCGGCGGCGTCGGCGTCGGCACTGAGCCGGTCGGAGATCGGGTCGATGCTCTGCGCGGTATCGGCCAGGATGATCACCATCACCCGCCGGTTGCGGTTGCGGCCTTCGGCGCTGGCGTTGTCTTCGCGGGGACGGAACTGGCCATACCCAACCATCGCCAACCGTGCCGGTTGCAGGCCCTGGTCGGCGAACAGATGCACCACGCTGGCCGCGCGCCCGGCCGAGAGTTCCCAGTTGGAGGGGAACAGCGAAGTGGCGATCGGGATGTTGTCGGTGTGGCCTTCCACGCGCACGCCATTGGGCGCATCGCGCAGCACTTCGGCCAGTTTGGAGAGGGTGTCGCGTGCGTGCACGTCCAGCGTGGCCGAACCGGTCGGGAACAGGATGTCGCTGTTGATCTCGACCTCGATCCACAGCTCGGTGCGGCGCACGGTGATCATCCCGCGTTCGATCAGCGGCGCCAGCGTGGCGGTGAGCTTGTCGGCGATGCCGTTGAGCTGGCGCTCGGCACGCTGCAGCTGTTCCTGGTTGCGGATCGAGACCGGCATGCGCATCTGCGAGGCCATCGCTGGCAACAGGGTCGGGTCGTTGCTCGGCGCCGGTGCGGACGGCCCGATCTTGGTGCCGGCCCTGATCACCGAGGGGCTGTCCCAGCCGCCGCCCTGGACCTGCTGGTTGCCGACCTGGACCGGGTTGATCGTGCGCGGCGCGCCGCCGAACGCGGTGGTCAGCGCATCGGCCATGATCCGGTACTTGCCTTCGTTGAGCGAGGAGATGGCGTACATCACCACGAAGAAGGCGAGCAGCAGCGTCATGAGGTCGGCATAGGGAATCGCCCAGGCCTCATGGTTGGCGTGTTCTTCGTGGTGCCTGCGACGGGCCATGTCAGTGCAGGAATCCGGACAGGTTGGTTTCGATGTTGCGCGGGTTCTCACCCTGGGCGATCGAGATCAGGCCTTCGATGATCATCTCGCGGTCGCGGCTGTTGTGGTGGATCACGCTCTTGAGCTTGGCCGACACCGGCAGGAACAGCAGGTTGGCCGAGGCGATGCCGTAGATGGTGGCGGTGAACGCCGCGGCGATGCCGTGGCCGAGCTTGCTCGGGTCGGCAAGGTTCTTCATCACCGCGATCAGGCCGAGCACGGCGCCGATGATGCCCAGGGTCGGCGCATAGATGCCCATGCCCTCGAACACCTTGGAGGCGGCCAGGTCCTGGCTCTCCTGGCTGCTCAGCTCGATCTCCATCATGTGCCGGATGGTCTCCGGCTCCACGCCATCGACCAGCAGCTGCAGGCCTTTGCGCAGGAACGGATCGTCCTGGGCGTCGACCTGGGCTTCCAGGCCGAGCAGGCCCTGGCGGCGGGCGATGTTGCTCCACTCCACGATCTGCTGGATCAGCGCGCGGCGGTCGCTGCTCGGCGGCAGGATCACCCAGCGCACGATCTTGAAGGCGTGCTTGAACACGGCCGGCGAGGTGTGCAGCAGGATCGAGGCGATGGTGCCGACGATGACGATCACGAAGGCGGCCGGCGACCACAGCGACGCCAGACCGGCCCCCTTGAGGATGCTGCCGCCGACCAGCGAGGCCAGGGCGAGGAAAAGTCCAATGAGGCTGAGTCTGTCCATGGGTCCGTTATCGGCTTGTGTGAATGGGACTTGAGACGCCGAAGGAATCCAGTGATGCGGCGGTCACACTTTTACGGGTCAATCGTGGTGGGTGCGCAGCCCGTCCACGTCCAGGATCAGTGCCATCCGGCCGTCGCCGATCAGGGTGGCACCGGCATAGCCGCGCAGCCCGCGCAGGGCCTTGGGCAGTGGCTTGATCACCACTTCCTCGCGGCCACGCACCTGATCGACCACCAGGCCGAAGCGGGCTTCACCGGCCTGCAGCACCACGATGGTCAGCAGCGAGGACGGCATCGGCTCCACATCGAGCCAATGGCGCAGATCGACCAGGGCCAGCGTGTGCGACTTGCGGTCCAGCACGGCACGGCCGTCGAACCAGCCCAGCGAGGTGTTGGGGGCATGCAGCACCTCCATCACGCGGGCCAGGGGCAGGGCGTACACGTCCTCGCCGGCCTGGACCAGCAGGGTCGGCAGGATCGCCAGGGTGAGCGGCACGCGGATCATGAAGCGGCTGCCGCGGCCGAGCTCGGACTGGATCTGGATCTGGCCGCTCAGCTCGCGGATGCGCGACTGGACCACGTCCATGCCCACGCCGCGGCCGGAGATGTCGGTGACCTGCTGCTTGGTCGAGAAGCCGGGCAGGAACACCAGGTGCAGGCACTCCTCGCTGCTGAGGCGGGCGGCGGCTTCCGGATCGATCAAGCCCTTCTCGCGCGCCTTCTGGCGCAGGCGTTCGGGGTCGATGCCGGCGCCGTCGTCCTGCACTTCGATGCTGACGTAGTCGCCTTCCTGCTGGGCCGAGAGCCGCACATGGCCACTGCGCGGCTTGCCCTGCGCCTCGCGCAGGTCCGGCATTTCCACGCCGTGGTCGATCGCGTTGCGGACCAGGTGGACCAGCGGATCGGCCAGCGCTTCGACCAGGTTGCGGTCCAGCTCGGTCTCCGCGCCGATCAGCTCCAGCTCGACTTCCTTCTTGAGCGAACGCGCGACATCGCGGGCCACCTTGGGGAAGCGCGAGAACACCTTGCCGACCGGCTGCATGCGGGTGCGCATCACCGCCGACTGCAGGCGCGCGGTGGCGATGTCCAGCGTGGACACGGCACGGTCGAGTTCTTCATCGTGCAGGCGTACGCGCAGGGTCTTGAGCCGGTTGCGCGACAGCACGAGTTCGCCGATCAGGTTGACGATGGCATCCAGGCGCTTGGTATCCACGCGCACGGTGTGCTCGGCTTCGGCAACCGGTTTGGGCGGCGCCGGCTTGGCCATCGGCGCCGCCGGGGCGGCCACGGCACGCGCAGCCGGCGCGGTGGCGACGGCCTTGGCACCGGGCACGGCGCCACCGTGCAGCTGGTCGAGCAGGGCTTCGAACTCGTCCTCGCCGATCAGGCGGTCATCCTTCTCCGGAGCCGCGATGGCGGTCGGTGCGGCCCCGCCATGCAGCTGGTCGAGCAGCGCTTCGAACTCGTCATCGGTGATCAGCTCGCCACCGGTGTTGGCGACGGGGCCCGCCGAGGCTGCGGGCGCCGGCGTGGCCGGACCGTTGACATCGAACTGGGCGATCAGTTCCGGCGGGGCATAGCCCGGCTCGGTGCCGGCCGAGACCGAATCGAGCATCGACTGCAGGTAATCCAGCGACTGCTGGGCCGCGTCGAAGTGGTGGGCCTGCAGCGTGGCCTGGCCGGAGCGTGCCATGCCGAGGGTTTCCTCGGCGGCGTGGCACAGCTCGACCATCGCCTGGATGCCGAGGAAGCCGGCACCGCCCTTGAGCGTGTGGAAGCCCCGGAACACGGCGTTGAGCTGGTCGGTGTCCTGGGGCGCCTGCTCCAGCGACACCAGCTGTTCGCCGAGGCGGTCCAGGATCTCCTGGGCCTCGAGGATGAAGTCGGCAGCGATATCGTCTGGAACAGCACTCATGAGCGTTACAGTCCCAGGTCCGAAAGCAGGTCGTCGGCGTCGTTCTGTGACACCGCGTGGCGATCCAGGCCGTTCACGGCCGGGCCGGCCAGGCCGTTGTTGTCGCGCTTCTTCTCGTCGTCCTGCGGCGGCAGGCCAAGCGCGCCGAAGCCTTCATGCACCCGACGGACGATCCCGACCACGCGGCGGATGATCTGCCCGGTGAGGTCCTGATAGCTCTGCGTCAGCGCGATTTCGGTGAGGTTGTGGCGGATCCGGTCCAGCTGCTGGCCCTGGTCGGGGGTCAACCCGTTGGCGCGCAGCTGCTCGGTGAGCGAGCGGCATTCCTCGGCCAGGTCCAGGGTGCGGTGGGTGGCCTGTTCGGTCATCGCCACCACGTGGTCCAGGCGCGCGCAGGCATCATCCAGCTCGCCGGCTTCGCTGGGCAGGCTGGGCAGCTCGCCCAGGGCCTGGCCAAGCTCGCGGGCCAGGCGGTTCAGGCCGGCCATCATCGGCTGCGTGCGCAGCGCGGCGAGGGCGTCGATTTCCCGGCGCCAACCGGCTTCGTCACCACTTTCCAGCGCGGCCAGGGCGTCCTGCAGGCGCTGCACCAGCGCGGTTTTGTCGCTCAGGGTCTCCATCAGGCGCTCGCCGCCAGGCGTTCGAAGATCTTGCCGAGCTTTTCTTCCAGGGTCTGGGCGGTGAACGGCTTGATGATGTAGCCGTTGACGCCGGCCTGCGCCGCTTCGATGATCTGCTCGCGCTTGGCTTCGGCGGTCACCATCAGCACCGGCAGGGTTTTGAGCTTGGCATCGGCACGCACGGCCTTGAGCAGGTCGATGCCGGTCATCACCGGCATGTTCCAGTCGGTGACCACGAAATCGAACGGCTGGCTCTGCAACATCGCCAGCGCGGCATGCCCGTCCTCGGCTTCGGCCGTATTGGTGAAGCCCAGATCGCCCAGCAGGTTCTTGACGATACGACGCATGGTCGAGAAGTCGTCGACGATCAGGATACGCATGTTCTTGTTCAAAGCAGTTTCCTCGATTTCAATGGTTCTCGAGGCCGGCGTCTGCCGCCTCGAAGATCTTCAGCCGGCCCCGCAGGCGCAGCACGGCCTGGCCATGGATCTGGCACACGCGCGATTCGCTGACACCCAACACGGCGCCGATCTCTTTCAGGTTCAGTTCCTGCTCGTAGTACAGCGAGAGCACCAGCTGTTCGCGCTCGGGCAGCAGCCCGATCGCGTTGCCCAGCTCGCGGCCGAACTCACCGCGCTCCAGTACCTGCTGCGGGGTCGGGCCGCCCTGGGCGACGGTATCCAGCTCGCCCTGGTCTTCGATCCGCGATTCCAGGCTCAGCACCTGGCCGCGCGAGGCGTCCTCCATCAGGCGCAGGTAGTCGGGCAACGGCATGTCCATCGCGGCCGCCACTTCGGTGGCGCTGGCGGCGCGGCCGGTGCTCTGCTCCAGCCGGCGGATGGTCGCGGCGGCATCGCGGGCGCGGCGGTGCACCGAGCGCGGCACCCAGTCGCCGCGGCGGATCTCGTCGATCATCGAGCCGCGGATGCGGATCGAGGCATAGGTCTCGAACGAGGCGCCCTGGTCGGCGTCGTAGCTGCGCGAGGCCTCGATCAGGCCCATCATGCCGGCCTGGATCAGGTCATCGACCTCCACGCTGGCCGGCAGGCGCGCCGCCAGATGGTGGGCGATGCGGCGGACCAGGTCGGAGTGCTGGGCAATGCACTCGTTGGCCGCGGTCCGCTGGACTTCTTTGTACTGTGCTGCGCCCTTCATACCGTCACCCCGCGTTGCTTGAGGATGCGTTCCAGGAAGAACTCGACGCCGCCACGCGGCTCGGTCGGGGCCTGCCAGCGGGCGGTGCGGCGCGCGATCTCGGTCAATGCCAGCGCCGACGGGCTGGACGGATAGGCTTTCACCACCGGCTGCTGGCGCTGCACCGACAGGCGCAGCCAGTCGTCCTGCGGCACGCAGCCCAGGTAGTTCAGCGAGACATCGGCGAGGAACTTCTCGCAGACGCGGGTCAGCTTCTCGTAGAGCACGCGGCCTTCGTTCGGGTCGCGGACCATGTTGGCCACGACCTGGATGCGATCCACCCCGCGTTCGCGCGAGAGCACCTTGATCAGCGCGTAGGCATCGGTGATCGAGGCCGGCTCGTCGCAGACCACCACCACGGTGTCCTGCGCGGCCTGGCAGAAGGTCAGCACGCCATCGGTGATGCCGGCGGCAGTGTCAACGATCATGATGTCCAGCTCGCGTTCGAGCTCGGAGAACACATTGACCAGGCCGACGTGCTCGGCCGGCTGCAGTTCGGCCATGTGGCGGCGGCCGGACGCGGCCGGAACCACCAGCACGCCCCCGGGGCCTTCCATGATCACTTCTTCCAGGGTGCAGCGCCCGGCGACGAGGTCGGCCAGGGTCACCTTCGGCTGCAGGCCAAGGATCACGTCGATGTTGGCCAGGCCGAGGTCGGCGTCCAGCAGCAGCGTGCGTTTGCCCATGTCCGCCAGCGCCACGGCCAGATTGGCCGAAACGTTCGTTTTGCCCACGCCGCCCTTGCCGCCGGTGACGGCGATGGTGCGGACCGGGCCCAGCGGCTGGCTTCGGGTAGCCGACAACGGGAAGGTCTTGGTCAGCTTGGCGTACTCACGCGACGGCATGGTTCAACTCCGGGTTGCAGGGCATATCGGCCGCGCGGCGCAAATCTTCAAGGCGAAGTACAAGATTGGCCGCACTGGCACGGTGCAGGTCTTCGGGAACGTCCTGGCCATCGGTGACCCAGGTGATCGGCAGGCGGTGATCCACGGCCACCGACAGGGCGGTGCCGAAGCGGCCGGTCTCGTCCAGCTTGCTCAGCACCACGCCCTGCGGGTTGGCGACGCTGAAGCGGCGGACCACTTCGTCCATGTCACCGAAACTGGTGTTGGCCGGCAGTACCAGAAGGGTGCGGATCTGCTCGGCGGCGCGCAGCCACTGCAGCTGGGCGGCCAGGGCACGGTCGCGCGGGCCCAGCCCGGCGGTGTCGATCAGGACCAGCTTGTAGTCCTTCAGGCGCTCCAGCAGCTGGTTCAGATCGCTGCCGCTACTGGCCTCATGGACCGCGATGCCGAGCTGGCGGCCGAAGCCGTACAGCTGCTCGCGGGCGCCGATGCGGCCGGTATCGGTGGTGACCAGGGCGACGTCGCGGGCGGCATGCGCTTCGGCGAAGCGCGAGGCCAGCTTGGCGATGGTGGTGGTCTTGCCGGCGCCGGTCGGGCCGACCAGGGCGATCACGCCGCCGGCTTCGAGCGGGTCGACCGGGGCGATCGGCAGCTTCTTGGAGAGCAGGCCGAGCATCAGGCCGCGGCCGCGGTGGGCTTCGGTATCCAGCGGAATCTGCATGGCCACGTCGCGGCTGATGCCGGCGTCGAAGCCGTACTCGTCCATCAGGTCCAGCGCGGCGGCACGGACCGGCGAGCCACGCAGGCGTTCGTCGGTGAAGCGGTGCATCTCGCGCTCGATGACGTGGCGCATGCCGGCCACTTCGTGGCGCAGCTGGCGGAGTTCTTCGTCGTCGCGCGGGACCACGATCAGTTCCGGCACGCTGGCCACGACCGGTGCCGCTTCATTGGCGGCGGTGCCGACGGTCGCGGCGATCGGCAGCGCCGGCGGCAGGGCCGCAGCCACGACCGGCAACGGCGCGAGCGCGGCGGCGGCCGGCACGGCGGTCTCGTCCATCTCCTCCAGCGGCGGATCGATGATGAAGCGGGCGCGGTTGATCGGGGCCGGGGCGGCGACCTCATGCGGCACGGCCGGCGAAGCGGCGGCGGCCTGTTCGACATTGAACGGCGCGAAGATCTGCTCCGGCAGCGACGGTTCGTTGACGGCAGGGCTGAGGCTGGCGCGGGCCAGGGTGGCGGCAAAGCCATCGCTGCCGCGCTGCGGGACGCTTTCGTTGGCGGTATCGAGCGTACGGCCGGTCGCGCCGACGGCCGCGCGCGCCAGCGCGGCCACGGCCGAGGTGGTGGCGGCCACCGGTTCCGGCGTGGCGACCGGGGCCTTGCGGCGGGTCACCGCGGCGATCACGGCATCGGCGGCGCTGCGGGGGCGCGGTGCCGGCGCCGGGGCGACGTCCCTGCGGGCCGCTTCCAGTGCACGCTGCACGGCGCTTTCGTCGTAGTTGGCCGCCGCCACGATCTCGACGCCTTCCTCGATCCGGCGGTTGGACAGGATCACTGCGTCCGGACCGTGTTCCTTGCGCACCAGGTTCATGGCCGAGCGCATATCGGAGGCGACGAAGCGTTTGATTTTCATGCTGTGGTACCGGGACTGGGGCGGCGGAGTGGTGGAAGGGAAACGCTGGTTGTCGGTGGTCTGCACGGTCAGGGAGTCCCTTTATTTCCTGCTGCGGTGAAATCGAATGAGGTGTCTGTTTTCTGTCGCGGTGCCGTCGGAGGCCCGGCTCAACTGATCGTGCCGACCAGCTTCAACCGTTTGTCCTCGGGCACCTCGCTGTAGGCGAGTACGGACAGCGAGGGGACGCTGTGGCGTACCAGCCGTGCCAGCGCGGCACGTACCGGGCCGGGCACCAGCACGACCGCGGGCTCGTTCTTCGCTTCCTGCTTGCCGACACATTCGGCCAGGCTTTGATGCAGTCGCTCGGCGAGTCCGGGTTCCAGCGCGGCGCCGTTGCCCTGCGTGGACTCCTGCAAGACGCGTTCCAGTTGCGGGTTGAGGGTGAAGACCGGCAGCTCGGGCGACATCCCGGCGATCTCCTGCACGATGAAACGGCCCAGCGCGTTGCGCACGGCGGCGGTCAGCACGGCCGGGTCCTGGCTGGTCGGCGCGCTTTCCACCAGCGATTCGACGATCTTGCGCAGCTGGCGGATCGGAATGCGCTCGATCAGCAGGTTCTGCAGCACCCGCACCACCGCCGACAGCGGCAGCGACTTCGGCGTCAGATCCTCGACCAGCTTCGGTGCACTCTTGGCCAGGTTGGCCAGCAGCTGCTGCACTTCCTCGTGGCCGAGCAGTTCCGGGGCGTGCTCGCGGATCAGGTGCGACAGATGGGTGGCGACCACGGTGGCCGGGTCGACCACGGTGTAGCCCATCGATTCGGCATTGGCGCGCTGGTGCGGCTGGATCCAGGTGGCATCCAGGCCGAAGGCGGGGTCCTTGCCGGCGATGCCTTCCAGCGTGCCCAGGGCACTGCCCGGGTCCAGCGCGAGTTCGCGGTCCGGATGGATCTCGGCGGTGGCCACCGGCACGCCGTGGATCAGCAGGCGATACGCGCTCGCCGGCAGTTCCAGGTTGTCGCGGATGTGGACGGAGGGAATCAGGAAGCCGATGTCGTGGGTGAGCTTGCGGCGCACGCCCTTGATCCGGGCCATCAGTTCGCCGCCCTGGTTCTTGTCGACCAGCGGGATCAACCGGTAGCCGACTTCCAGGCCCAGCGGATCGACCGGGCGCAGTTCGTCCCAGGTCAGCTCGGCGGTGGGCGAGGGCGCGGCACCGGGCAGGCCGAGGGTGTCGGGGCGGTTGGCGGCCGGAGACTCGGCGGCGCGGGCTTCGGCCGTGCTCTTCTTCCAGGCCTTCCAGGCGATGAAGCCGAGGATGGCGGCCAGCGTCAAGAAGGCGACGTTGGGCATGCCCGGCACCAGGCCGACCACCGCCAGAATCGCGGCGGCGATGGTGAGCGCGCGGTACTGGCCGAAGACCTGGCCCATCATGGCCTGGGCCATGTCCTGCGAGCGCGAGGCGCGGGTGACCAGCATGGCCACCGCCGAGGAGACCAGCAGCGCCGGCAGCTGGGCGACCAGGCCGTCACCGATGGAGAGCAGCGTGTAGGTCGCCGCGGCGTCGCCGAACGGCATGCCGTGCTGGAGCACGCCGACCGCCAAGCCGCCGACCAGGTTGATGAACAGGATCAGGATGCCGGCGATCGCATCGCCCCGGATGAACTTGCTGGCACCGTCCATCGCGCCGTAGAAGTCGGCTTCCTCGCGGACCTCCTCGCGGCGCGCCTTGGCCTCTTCGCGCGTCAGCAAACCGGCGTTGAGATCGGCGTCGATCGCCATCTGCTTGCCGGGCATGGCGTCCAGGATGAAGCGTGCGGTCACTTCGGAGACGCGGCCGGCACCCTTGGTGATCACCACGAAGTTGATGATGGTCAGGATCGCGAAGACCACGATGCCGACCGCGTAGTTGCCGCCGATGACGAACTCGCCGAACGAGGCGATCACCTTGCCGGCCGCCTCGTGGCCGTTCTGGCCGTTGAGCAGGATCACGCGGGTGGAGGCCACGTTCAGCGCCAG
>Ga0160443_100221_pt1 | contig 69197 bp, 62 predicted proteins | sample HID1972I_E1MG_FD_108244 | JGI IMG/M metagenome (GOLD analysis project Ga0160443, IMG submission 108244) | Enriched pill bug-associated microbial communities from UW Madison campus, WI, USA - HID1972I_E1 MG | ecosystem: Host-associated > Arthropoda: Insects > Digestive system > Unclassified ... | reverse complement strand
CTCCGTGAAGATCTTCGAGATCATCTGGATATTCGGCGGCTCCAGCGGGGCCGGGATGCCGCCCACCCAGACCTGGACCACCGCGGTGTACACCTACGTCACCGCGTTCTCGGGAGAGTCGGTGCCGGCATACGGCGCCGCATCGGCATCCGCGGTGCTCTCGCTGGCGCTCGTCTCGGTGCTGGTCCTGCTTCTGCGACGCGTGATGAAGCGCGAAGCGATCGAATTCTAGGAGAAAATCGTGACCTCCACCGTCACCGACCAGACGACCCGCACTCTCGTCATGCCGCCCCAGCGGAACCGCCCGCGTCCTCGCCGAGCCGCCATCGGCCGTGATCGCAGCGTGGTGCGCGGAGTCGGCCTGGTCCTGCTCTGGGTGTTCGTCGTGCTCAACGTCGCATGGATGGTCTGGATGGTCATCCAGGCGTTCCGCGACACGCGCTCGATCCTCGCCGATCCCTGGGGACTGCCCACGTCCCTGGACCCCGTCAATTTCGTCACGGCGTGGACCGTGGGCGACTTTGCCACCGCGACGATGAACAGCGTCGTGACCACCATCGTGTCCTCCTTCCTCACCGTGGCGATCGCCGCTCCGGCGGCGTATTACCTCAGTCGAGTCGAGAACCGCCTCACGAGTTCGCTGACCATGTACTTCGTGCTCGGCCTCGGCATCCCCGCGCAGGTCATCGTGATCCCGCTGTTCGTGATGCTCAACGAGGTGTATCTGACCGACAGCCTGATCGGCCTGAATCTCGTGTACATCGGTGTCTCGATGCCGTTCACAGTGTTCCTGCTGACAGCGTTCTTCCGTTCGCTGCCGCTGGAGATGGAGGAGGCCGCAGCACTCGACGGCACGACCGCGTTCGGCACCTTCTGGCGAATCACTCTGCCACTGGCCAAGGGCGGCATCCTCACTGCGTTCGTGCTGCAGGTCATCTCCCACTGGAACGAGACCCTGCTGGCGCTGACGCTGCTGCAGTCCACCGAGAAGTACACTCTGCCGGTTGCGCTCATATCGTTCATCCAGCAGCAGACGTACTCCGGCGCCGATTGGGGCGGACTGTTCGCCGGACTCTGCATCGTGGTGCTGCCCATGCTCGTGATCTACCTGTGGCTGGGGCGCCGACTCACCGAGGGGCTCACTCTCGGCATGGGCAAGTAGTGGTGGGCGAGACGGCGCGCGACGCCCGGCGCCCGCACATGCTGGTCGTGATGGCCGATCAGCTCGGCGCGCACGTGGTCGACAGGGATGAGGGTTGGGTGGCGACACCGAACCTCGACCGCCTGCGGCGTGATGCTGCGCAGTTCGAGCGCGCGTACGTGACATTCCCGCTGTGCGTGCCCTCCCGAGCGTCGCTCCTCACCGGGCGGATGCCGCACGAGCTCGGCGTCGGCGGGAACCGGCCCACGGCTCTCCCGGACGGCACGCGGTACTCGGCCGAGCCGGGAGCGGGAACCGACAGTCTGGGACGGATGATGTCGGCGGCTGGCTACGACTGCGCCTACGCGGGCAAGTGGCACGCCACTTCGCCCAGTGCTCCACCGGATGCCGGGTTCGAGGTCGTGCGTCCGTTCGGTGATCGCGGACTGGCTGAGGCGTGCGGTGATTGGCTGCGTGGACGCGGCGACGAGGAGCGGCCATTTCTACTGATGGCTTCGTTCGATGACCCCCACACGATCTGCGAATATGCCAGGCGGCAGCCGATGCCGTACGGTGACGTCGAGCCTGGCGAGCTGCGCGACGCGCCGCCGCTGCCGGTCAACGCGACTCCTGCGCCGTTCGAGCCGGAAGCCGTGCGGTTCGAGAAGCTCGCCGCCCAGCAGGTCTACGGCACCGCTGAATACACCTCCGAGGAGTGGCGCCTCTACCGTGCCGCGTACCGCCGGCTCGTGGAGCGGGCGGATGCCTATCTCGGTCGCCTGTTGGACGCACTCGATGCCGCCGGGCTGCGGGAGCGCACGCTCGTCATCGTCACCAGCGATCATGGTGACGGCGACGGGGCGCACAGCTGGAACCAGAAGACGGCGCTGTTCGAGGAATGCACCCGCGTGCCGCTCATCGTGTCCGGCCCAGGAGTCGTTCGAGGGGCGAGGTCGGATCCCGTCTCCGTGGGCTTGGATCTGCTGCCCACACTGCTGCGCGAGGCAGGTGAGCCGGCACCGTCCGGGCTCCTCGGCGTTCCGCTCGCCCTGCACGATGACGACGAGCAGCCTGCCGTCGAGCGGGTGATCGGCGCTGAGACCCGCTTCGAGCATGCCGATCCGCCGCTCACGCGCGGCAGGGCGATCTGGCAGGGGTCCTACAAATACACGCTCTACAGCTGGGGACGGTACCGCGAGCAACTGCACGATCTGCGGTCGGATCCGGGCGAGCAGCGCAACCTCGCGGTGGAGTCGCGCTTCGATGCCGTGCGCGACCGTATGAGGGCGAGCCTGTTGGACTGGTGCCGGCGCACGGGAGATGACGAGTTCCTCAAGCTTCTGCTGCTGCCGTCCTGCGCCAGCTCTGCTCTTCACGACGAGATCTTCGCCATCCCCTACTGACAAGCCGGAGCAAGCCCGAAGCCGCAGCGCACCGCTCAGATCAGCGGCAGCGCGTCGTCGTAGGCCGAACGTGACAGTGCCGGCTGATCGCCGAACACGCGCGTGATGCCGGGCTCGGTGCGCCACGCGGGCCAGCCGGGGTCGCCGTCTCGCACGAAGGCGACCGCGGCGGCGTGCATCTCATCGGCGAGCCGTTGCGGAGGATCGTCGCCAGCGATGTCCGCCACTCGCTCCGCGTGGAGCATGTCGAACCAGAACGGCACATCCAGGCAGTGATGCGACCAGCCGTTCACGGGGGAGACCCACGCGAAGCGGTACGTCCAGGTGCCGGCATCCCGCCGCGCCTCCGCGGCGCGCACGACGAGTGACCGGAAGATCCGGTCGGCCACGAAGCGACCCAGCACCGGTACCAGTCCGCGGCGGGCCCGGTTCGCCTTCAGCCAGTTGCGCCTCAGTGCGCCGGTCTTCTCCAGCATCCGCAGCGCGAACCGCGTCGGCACCCAGCGCAGGAACCGCGGCACGGCTTCGAAGCCCATCGTGAACTCGTCGTCGGTGGCGCCCAGCAGCAGCGGCTTGTCGGCGCCGACACCCGCGGCGTACGAGTCGACAGTGGGCCGGGTGATCAGCTCCCCGTCGATCACCGGGCCCCACGGCAGCCCGTCGACCAGAGGAGCCGTCGCTTCGGCGAGTCGTGATTTTCCCAGCAGCGACGCCTCGTACTGGCGGCGCGTCAGCTGCCTTTCCTTCACCGCCCGGTATCCGTCGAGGGTCGGCGGCGTCCCGACGAGTTCGGCCAGGCGGATGCTGCGTCGGCGCACCAGGTCGCGCGGCAGATCCCCCAGTGCACCGCTGAAGGACATGCCCGCGCGGAACAGATGCTGCGCCGACGGCATCCCGAGCAGCGTCAGCACCGCCCCGCCGCCGGCGGAGTGCCCGGCGATCGTGACGCGATCCGGGTCGCCGCCGAACGAGACGATGCTGCGCTGCACCCACTCGAGCGCCGCGATCCAGTCCCGCACCCCGCGGTTGTCGGGCACATCGTCGATCACGCCGAAGCCGTCGAAGCCGAGCCGGTACGAGACCGCCACGGTCACGATCCCGTCGCGGGTGAACGCGCCGCCGTCGTACCAGGGGCTGGCGATCGAGCCGGAGGAGTAGCCCCCGCCGTGAATCCACACCATCACCGGGCGGGAGCCGTCCAGGTCGGGCGTGAAGACGTTCAGATTCAGCGTCTCCGCACCGGGGACGGCCGGCTCGGGGATCATCGCGTTCGCCTCCTCGCGGCGCTGCGGCGTCGGCCCGAACTGCGTGGCGTCGCGCGGCTCCGTCCACGAGGTGACCGGTTGAGGCGGCAGATAGCGGCGTCTGCCGGCGGGCGGTGCGGCGTAGGGGATGCCCAGGAATGCGAGCGAATCGTCGGGGCGACGGATGCCGCGCACGGGCCCCTCCGCCGTGTGCGCGATGGAACTCTTGAGCATCTCGAGCCTCCCCCTCCAGTATCCCGGGATGTGCCCGCTCACTTTTCTACGAAAATCTCTTGTGTTTTCTGTGAGCCTGCCGATAAGGTCCCCAATGGGGGGTCTGCAGGAGACTGCATGTTCAGACCTGTGCTGGGGATGATCTGTTCGTTTCTTGGAGAGGCTTACTCAGCGTGCGTCGCAGAACTGTCATATCAGGCCCGGGTCGATCGCCATCCGTTTCGTCTCATCGATATCGAGGACGACTCCGCGTCGCCGCAGTAGCCGGCATCGCCGCAGTAGCCTCGGCGCTGCTCGTCGTCTCTCCTGCCGCAGCTGCTCCGTTCGGCACCGCCGAACCGACGGTTTATCTGGCGCAGGACGTGCCGACGCAGTTGAAGAGCAGCGTCCAGAACGACGGCGAACTCGTCTTCTCCGATGTGGGTCCGGTATCCGCGGACACCTACAACGCCATCGGATTCAATGAGCAGGACAAGTTCCTCTACGGGATATCCGGGACCCGGCTCATCCGCATCCACAGCAATGGTGCTCTCGTCACGGTGCGGACCACGCCGATCGGTGCCCACGTCGGTGCGTTCCGAGCTGACACGAGCGATTACTGGTTCACCAACGGCAACCGCCTGTTCCACACGAATGTCGCCAACCCGGCCGGCCCGATGACCGAGGTGCAGCTGAGCCGGAACTTCCCCTCTGCCGACTTCACCTGGTCGGGCGGCTACTTCTGGGGCCTCGGCGGTGGCCAGGTCACGCGCTTGTCCACCACGGGTGCGGTGACCACCTTCGCCGCGCCTCCGCGTCTGGCCAGTTACGCGGCCGGGGGCGCGTGGACCTACGGCAACGGCAATCTCGGGTTCACAGACAATGCGACCGGCGACATCTCGCAGTTGCGCGTCACGAACCCCGGGTCCGCTACGCCGGCATTCACCGTCGTCTCCGTGATCGCGGGGCCGAGCTCCGGCAACAACGATGCAGCCGCATCGATGGGATCGCCTGCTGATCTGGCACTGGCGAAGGAATTCGACGGCGTCCGCGCTCTCGCCGGGGGCGACGGCAGCTTCTCCCTGACGGTCACCAACAACGGCGACGGCATCTCGTCGGGATACACGGTCAGCGACACGGTTCCCGCGGGGCTCACGAACCTCGTGCTGCCGACCGGATGCGCTCTCGCCGGATCCGCCCTCACGTGCAGCGGTGGCCGACTGGTCGTCGGTGCGAGTGCCACCTTCCACATCGAGGCGACCGTCGACACCGCGCTGTCCAGCGGCATCATCGTCAACACGGCGTCGGTGCTCGGCAATGAGGAGGATTCGCAGCCCGCCAACAACACCGCCACCGACAGCCTGCTGGTCGAGCGGTCCGGCCTCACCATCGTGAAGACGGCGACTCTGGATGACGCAGACGGAGATGGAGTCCCGGATGTCGGCGAGTCGATCGACTATCGCTTCGTCGTGAAGAACACCGGTTCGACGACGGTCACGGGAATCACCGTGAGCGACCCCAAGGTCAGCGGCATCACGCCCGCATCCGCCGATCTCGCCGCGGGACAGTCGACGACCTTCGACGCGACCTACACCGTGACGCAGAACGACATCGATTCCGGTTCCATCGAGAACACCGCGACCGCAGCAGGGACCGGCGAGTTCGGGGAAGAGGTGCGCAGCGCTCCGTCGACCGCAGTGGTCGATGCACCCGCTGACGCGCGGCTGCAGGCGATCAAGAGCGCTTCGCTCGACGACGCGAATGCGAACGGCGCCGCGGACGAGGGCGAGACGATCGAGTACACCGTCACGGTCACGAACATCGGCAACGTCAGCATCAGCGATGTCTCCGTGGATGACCCGCTGGTCGCACTGTCTCCCGCTGCGACAGACCTCGCGCCCGGAGCGAGCACCGACTTCACCGGCTCCTACACCGTGACGGCAGCGGACATCTCGGCGGGTTCGGTGGTGAACTCCGCGACGGCGAGCGGTACGGCTCCGAACGGCGACCCGATCGATTCGCCGCCCACCAGCACCACGACCGAAACCGCGCGCTCGGCGCTCAGCCTGGTCAAATCGGCTGACTTCGACGACGTGAACGGCGATGGCGAGCTGAGCCTCGGTGAGCAGATCACCTACTCGTTCGTCGTGACGAATGACGGCAACGTCGCAGTCGACGGAGTGAGCGTGTCGGATGCCCGCGTCACTGGAATCGTGCCCGCAACCGCGGACATCCCGGCGGGTGGGCAGCAGGTGTTCACCGCAGATCCGTACATCGTGACGGATGACGACGTCACCGGAGGCAGCGTCGAGAACACGGCCACGGCGACCGGCACACCCTTCGGCGGAGACCCGATCACGACGCCGCCCTCGACCGTGACGGTTCCCACGGTCGACCCGATCGCCGACTGGACGCTCGTGAAGCGCTCGCAATTGAACGACGCGAACGGCAACGGCAGGGCGGATGCCGGTGAGACGATCGCGTACTCGTTCATCGCGACGAACACGGGCACGCTCACGCTCGCAGACGTCACGGTGAGCGACCCGAAGGTGACCGGCATCACCCCGGCCAGCGCAACGCTGCTGCCCGGGCAGCGGATCACCTTCACGGCCGATCCGTACACGGTCACCCAGCAGGAGGTCGACAGCGGGATCGTGCACAACGAGGCCACCGGTTCGGCGACGGACCCGGGTGGAGACCCCGTCACGCCTCCGCCGGCTCTGAACGACGTACCCGTCCCCGATGCTGCGCCCGGCTTGAGAACGATCAAGAACGCGGCTCTCGAGGACACGAACGGCAACGGCGTGGCCGATTCGGGTGAGCGGATCCAGTACACGATCACCGTGACGAACACGGGCAACGTGACACTCACCGGTGTCTCCGTCGACGATCCGAAGGCGGGAGCGCTCACCCCGGCGACGATCGCCTCGCTGGCCCCCCGGGCCTCGGCACAGTTCGTCGCACAGCCCTACACGGTGACCGACGCGGATGTGGCGACGGGGTCCGTGGACAACACGGCCACCGCAAGCGGCACTCCGCCTGGGGGCACCCCGGTGACGAGCACGGGCTCTACGTCGACCGAGACGGTCGCCCCGGGACTCGAGGTCACCAAGACGGCGGCGCTGGAGGATGCCGACGGCGACGGCGTCGCCGATCCCGGTGAGGTGATCACCTACACCTTCGTGGCGAAGAACACGGGCAACACGCGTCTGGAGAACGTCACGATCGACGATCCTCGCGTATCGGCCGTGTCTCCCGCCTCCGCCCGCATCGATGTGAACAGCAGCCAGCGGTTCACAGCGACCTACACGGTCATCGAGGCGGACATCCTCTCCGGTGGTGCCATCTCGAACACCGCGACTGCCAGCGGCACGGTTCCAGGCGGAGGCGACATCAGCTCGCCGCCGTCGACCGCGACTGTTCCGCCGGCACCCGTGGAGACCGGCCTGACGCTCGAGAAGTCGAGCGTTCTGAACGACGCGAACGGCAACGGCGTCGCCGACGTCGACGAGACGATCGAGTACTCCTTCCTCGCTCAGAACACCGGCAACGTCACACTGACCGATGTCTCGGTCGACGATGACAGGGTGACCGGCCTGGACCCCGCCACGGCCACGCTCGCACCGGGTGCCTCACAGGTGTTCACCGCCGACCCGTACACGGTCACGCAGGCGGACGTCGACGCAGGACAGGTGTTGAACGAGGCGACGGTGACCGGCACACCTCCGGGAGGCGGCACCGTGCCGAGCGACCCGTCGACGAACATCGTCGAGGTCCCCGATCCGGTCGGAGCGCTCGTCGCGGACAAGACGGCCACGCTGAACGACGCGAACGGCAACGGCGTCGCCGACGAGGGCGAGCAGATCGAATACGTGATCGTGCTCACCAACACCGGCAACGTGACGCTCAGCGATGTCTCGGCTGCCGATGCGATGCTGACCGGCCTCGCACCGGCGACGGTGGCATCACTCGCGCCGGCAGCATCGGCCACCTTCACCGCCGACCCATACACGGTCACCGCGGATGATGTGGACGACGGTGTCGTGCTCAACGTCGCCACCGGCTCCGGGACGACTCCTGGTGGGGCGACGGTGACGTCGCCGGAAGATTCGGTCTCCACTCCGACGATCGATCCGGGGATGCTCGTAGAGAAGGAGGCGGCGCTGGACGATGTGAACGCCAACGGGATGGCCGACCTCGGTGAGGAGATCGTGTACACGTTCACGGTGCGCAACACCGGGAACGTCAGCATCGATGACGTCACCATCGACGATCCGAGGGTCTCGGGCATCGCTCCCGCGTCTGCGACGATCGGGGTGGGTGAGACCGTGGTCTTCACCGCGGAGCCGTACGTCGTCACCGAGACGGACATCCTGGCGGGCAACCTGTCGAACACGGCGACTGCCAGCGGCACCCCGCGCGGCGGCACCGGTCTGACCACACCGCCGTCGGTCGTGAACGTTCCGCCGGCTCCTGCCGCACCGGGTCTCTCGGTCGACAAGCGCGCCGACATCGACGACCGCAACGACAACGGTCTCGCGGAGACGGGCGAGAGCATCGTCTACACGATCACGGTGACCAACACCGGGAACGTGACGATCACCGACCTCGAGATCAGCGACCCGATGCTCGCGAACCTCACACCATCGCGGGTGGCGAGTCTCGCCCCGGGGGAGTCCGTCACGGCCACCGCAGACGCGTATGTCGTCACGGCAGCCGACGCGGCACGCGGATCCGTCACGAACGTGGCGACCGCGAGCGGCGAGGATCCGACCGGAGAGCCCGTCGGCGCGCAGTCGCCGGAGGTGACGACCCCGACCGCCGGCCTGGCTGTCACGGGATCCGTTCCGCCGTGGGCGCTGGGCGGCCTCGCCGTGCTGCTGCTGCTCGCAGGCGCACTGACGCTGCACATCGTGCGGCGCAGGCAGAGCGAGATCGTCTGATCAGCTGCTGAAACGGAACGGGTCCTTCGCATCGCGGAGGGCCCGTTCCCGTGTCAGTCCAGATGCTTCACGTGCCGCCATTCGTGCAGCACCAGTCCCGGCCGGCGGTCGATCTTCTCGCCGCCGTCGGATGCCCAGCCGTGCCGCTCGTAGAACGCGGCTGCGCGCTCGTTGCCCTCCAGCGCCCACAGATACGCGGTCGCGTGTCCCGCGGTGCGCAGCGCCTCCTCCACTGCCTCGAGCAGCAGATGCCCGACGCCGGTGGACCAGGCGTCCGGGTGCACGTAGATGCCCCACAGCTCTCCGGTGCCCACGGCATCCGCGTCCCGGGCATCGCCGTGGCTCGCCCAGCCCACGAGCCGGTCACCGTCGAGGGCGACGAGGGTCTGCGATCCGCGCGGTGTCTCGGCGACGATCCGCGCCCAGTTCGCCTCGCGCTCGGCGATCGACAGTCCGTCCAGCACGTCCTGCGGTATCAGCCCGCGGTATGCCGCCTGCCACGACCGCACGTGCACGACCGCCAGCCCATGGGCATCCGCGACCGTGGCGCTGCGGAGCAGCATCCGCTCAGCCCGCGTTGCGCCGGGCCTCCCAGCCCGAGCGCACCATCTCGTCCACCGTGTGGCGCATCGTCCAGTCCAGGTCGCGCGCCGCGAGCGTGCCGGCCGCGACGATCCGGTCGGGGTCGCCTGCGCGGCGCGGCGCGATCGTCGGCTCGAAGTCGATGCCGGTGACGCGCGCCATGGCGTCCATGATCTGCTTCACGCTCAGCCCGTCGCCGGAGCCGAGGTTGTAGGCGGCCTCGATCGGCTCGCCGCCGGCCAGGCGCTTGGCGGCCTCCACGTGCGCGGCGGCGATGTCGCCCACGTGCACGTAGTCGCGCACGTTGGTGCCGTCGGGGGTGGCGTAGTCGTCGCCGTTGATGCGCGGGGTCTCGCCGGCCAGCAGCGCCTCGAACACGATCGGGAACAGGTTGTGCGGGCTGACGTCGTACACCGAGGGGTCGGCGGAGCCCACGACGTTGAAGTACCGCAGCGAGGTGTGGCGAAGAGGCGCGTCGGATTCCGCTGTCGCGACGGCCTGGTCGCGCAGCAGCCACTCGCCGATGAGCTTGGACTCGCCGTACGGGCTCGCCGGGTTCTTGGCGGTGTCCTCGGTGACGAGATCGACGTCGGGGGTGCCGTAGACAGCGGCTGATGACGAGAACACGATGTTCGCGACGCCCGCGGCCTGCATGGCCTCGAGGATCACGCGGGTGCCCTCGACGTTCTGTGCGTAAGTGTGCAGCGGCCGCTGCACCGAGACGCCGGCGTACTTGAATCCGGCCACGTGGATGACGCCCTGCACGGCGTGCTCGCGCAGGGCGTGCTCGATGAGCTCGCGATCGAGGATGCTGCCCTCGACGAGCGCCACGTCGCCCGGCACGAACGACGGGCTTCCGCTGGAGAGGTCGTCCAGCACGACCGGGGTCATCCCCGCGGATGCCAGGGCGCGCACGACATGCGCTCCGATGTAGCCGGCACCGCCGGTGACAAGCCAGGACATGGGTCTCCTCTCGGTGCGCTCGTGCGCAGTGCTCATTCTGTCAAACCTCGCCGCCTCGAAAAGCCCGTCTATATGGCGCGAAACGCGCCATATAGACGGGCTCGGGGCGGTCAGGCGTCGCGGTGCGGACCCGCCGAGGGCGAGACCGGGAAGATGTGCGGGGCGGTGAAGCCCGCCTCCGTGAACGCCTGCGTCACGGCATCCGTCACCGCTGCGACCTGAGCGTGCTCGACGAGCGCGATCGCCGCGCCACCGAATCCACCGCCGGTCATCCGAGCGCCGATCGCACCGGCGGCCATCGCCGTGTCGACGGCGACGTCGAGCTCGATCGCCGAGATCTCGAAATCGTGGCGCATCGAGAGGTGCGAGGCCACCAGCAGGTCGCCGATCGCCCGCGGACCCTGCTCGGTGAGGGCGGCGACCGTGTCGAGCACGCGCTGGTTCTCCGTGACGATGTGGCGCACACGCCGGAACGTGACGTCGTCCATCAGCCCGGCGGCGCGCGGCAGGTCCTCGACGCCGGCGTCGCGCAGCGAGCGGATGCCGAGCAGCTCGGCCCCGCGCTCACAGGACTCCCGGCGTTCGCGGTAGCCGCCGGTGGAGTGGGCGTGCGAGACGCGGGTGTCGATCACGAGCAGCTCGAGATGCGCGGCGGTGAAGCCGGTCGGGATCGAGCGGGTCTCGAGTGTGCGGCAGTCCAGGAACGTCGCTGCGTCGGGCTGGCCGAGCATGGACGCCATCTGGTCCATGATGCCGGTGGGCGCGCCGACCGCCTCGTTCTCGGCGCGGCGGCCGACCTGTGCGAGGGTGATCGGGTCGAGGTCCAGGTCCCACAGCTCGTTCAGCGCGGAGGCCACGGCTCCCTCGATCGCCGCGGAGGAGGACAGCCCCGCGCCGACCGGCACATCCGAGGCGATGGCGATATCGGCGCCCGATGCGGCAGCGTCGGGCCGCATCGCGCGCAGCGCCCAGGCGATGCCGAGCACGTACGCAGACCACTCCGGGACGGCGGGCGTCTGGCCGGCGGGCGTGGGGAAGATGCTGTCCAGATCGCCCAGGCTCACGACCACCTGGCTGTCCGCGAAGGTCGACTGGACGCGGATGTCATCCGTGCTGTTCAGCGCGACCGCCGCATAGGTGCGGTGCTGGATCGCGAACGGCAGCACGTAGCCCTCGTTGTAGTCGGTGTGCTCGCCGATCAGGTTCACGCGGCCGGGTGCCGACCAGATGCCATCGGGCTCGCGGCCGTAGGACGCGGCGAACAGCTCGCGGGCGGCGGTCAGAGCGGTCATGCGATTTCTCCTGGGGGTGTGGTGTGGCAGAGCTTCGGAGATCTGCAGGATCTCGGAGCTGCAGGTCGGGAAGTCTCCGAAGTCGTGCAGATCTCCGAAGATGTGCCGGCGGATCAGACTTCGGGCACCGACTCGATCGCGGCGCGCAGGCGCTCGGCGGCGACCTCGGGGAGGATCTCTGCAGTCCATGCCGCCATCGCCGCCTCGGAGCCGGCGAGGAACTTCAGCTTGTCGGCGGCGCGGCGGGGGCTGGTCAGCTCCAGGCGCATGCGCACGGTATCGCGGCCGGTGTGCACGGGAGCCTGGTGCCAGGCGGCGATGTACGGCGTGGGGTCTGCGTAGAGGGCATCCACACCGCGCAGCAGGCGCAGGTAGAGCGGCGCGAGCTCGTCTCGCTCGGCGTCGGTCAGCGCGGCGAAGTCGGGCGCGTGGCGGTGCGGCATGAGCTGCACCTCCAGAGGCCAGCGCGCGGCGAACGGCACGAACGCCGTCCAGTGCTCGCCCTGCAGCACGACCCGTTCCGAGGCCCGCTCGGAGTCGAGCACGCGCGCCATCAGATCCGGGACGGTGCGGTGGATGCTGTCCAGCAGCCGCTGCGTGCGCGGGGTCACGTACGGGTAGGCGTAGATCTGACCGTGCGGATGCGGCAGCGTCACGCCGATGGCCTCGCCGCGGTTCTCGAACGGGAAGACCTGCTCGATGCCGGGAAGGGCAGACAGTGCCGCGGTGCGGTCGGCCCACGCCTCGATCACGGTGCGGGCCCGGGTGACGGACTGCGTGCCGAAGGACCCGGTCTGCTCGGGGCTGAAGCACACGACCTCGCAGCGGCCGACGCTGGTGCGCGTGCGTCCGATGCCGAGCTCGGCGAGATCGTCCAGCCCTCGGGTGGGGTTGGTCGCGGCCGGGACGCCGCCGGTGGCCTCGTTGAGGGCCGGACCGAAGGAGGGGGAGCGGTTCTCGAACACCGCGACGTCGTACAGCGACGGCACCTCTGAGGGGTTGGCCGCCGTCTGCGGCGCCAGTGGATCGGCATCGGCGCCGGGCATCATGACGCGGTTCTGCCGCTTGGTGGCGAAGGTGATCCAGTCGCCGGTGAGGATGTCCTGCCGCATGGTGGCGGTCTCGGGTCTCGCGTCGAGCTCGCGGGTGTCGGCGCTGCGTTCGGCGCCCAGTGCGGTGCCCGGATCGTCGAAGTAGAACAGTTCGCGCCCGTCGGCCAGCAGGGTGCTGCGCCTGGTCACGCCGGCGCCGAGCTTCACGGCATCCGTCTCGGCGGCATCCGTCTCATGCATGTTCACGTCAACACGGTATCGCGGGCGCGTGATAGCGTCAACACCAAAACCCGTCTATGTGGCGTAAAGCGTCCCGATGCCGACCGAAATGGGGCGGTTTGCGCCACATAGACGGGTTCCGGGCTTTGACGGAGGAGGTCGGATGCCGCAGAGTGCACGCGTATCGATGGCGATGGTCGCAGCGCGGGCCGGGGTGTCGGGGCAGACCGTATCGCGAGTGGCGAACGGCAGCCCGAAGGTGGACCCCGGCACCCGGCGCCGCGTGGAGCAGGCGATGGCCGACCTCGGCTACCGTCCGAACCGCGCCGCTCGTGCGCTGCGCACCGGGCGCACCCATACCCTGGGGCTGGTCGCGCAGACCCTCGCCACGGTCGGCAACTCGCGGATGCTGCAGGCGGTCGCCGAGTCCGCGGCATCCCGCGGCTACGCCCTCACCGTCGTCACGCTGGGCTCCGACGCGGACATCTCCGAAGCGTTCGATCGGCTGCGCGATCAGGGGGTCGACGGTGCCATCGTGGTGAATGAGGCCACCGCGCTCGCCCGCGATGCCGCCGCAGCAGGGCTGCGCCTGGTCGTCGTGGACTCACCGCCCGACGAGCGGTTCACCGTGATCGGCACCGACCACGCCGCCGGTGCCCGCACGGCCACCGAGCATCTGCTCGCAGCGGGCCATCGTGCCGTGCACCACCTGGCCGGACCCGCCGGCTCGTTCGCGGCGTCCGAACGCGAGCGCGGCTGGCGCGAGGCGCTCGCCGCAGGCGGCATCGCGGCACCCGAGATCGTGCGCGGCGACTGGAGTTCGGCATCCGGGCGTCGTGAGGCGGCGCGGATGCTGGCGTCGGGTGAGGTCACCGCGATCTTCGCGGCAAACGATCAGATGGCACTCGGCGCACTGGGCGCTATCGCCGACTCGGGCCGCAACGTGCCGGACGATGTCGCGGTGGTCGGCTTCGACGACATCGCGGACGCGGCCGAGTTCCAGCCGCCACTGACCACGGTGCGACAGGATTTCGACGCGCTCGGCGAGCAGGCGGTGCGCAGTCTGGTCTCCCGGATCGAGGACGGCTCGGATGCCGTACCCGCCCTTCTGCTTCCTGCGCTCGTGATCCGCGCGAGCGCGTGACAGCGTCCGCTCTGCCGGGCCCAACTCCTCGTTTCGGCAAACGTTTACCGAGAAACGAGCAGGAAATCGGAGTGAACGAACAAAACCGTTCATAATAGAACAGAGAACTTCTTGATGTGAACAAATTGCGTTGCTAATCTCCTGAATCAGTCACCCTCATCGGTGACCCGTTCACAGCTCGAAGGAGAACCCGTGACCCGCACATCGCATCCCTCGCCACGCAGCGCGCTGCGGAACGAGTCGCGTGACGCATTGGTCGCGTTCGCCGATCGGATGCTGAGCGGCGCCGCGGCCTGGGCGTCACCGGGCTTCGCCCGCATCACCCCGCCCGGAGAGCCCGGCGGTTACGGCACCGCTGTGGACGGACTGGAGGGTTTCGCCCGCACTTTCCTGCTGGCCGGTTTCCGCATCGTCGGCGCCAGGGGCGAGGGTGTGGATCAGCTGATCCACGACTACTCCCGCGGCATCGTCGCCGGCGTCGACCCGGCCTCCGAGGAGCGCTGGGTGCGGCTGGACGAGCATCCGCAGGCCAAGGTCGAGGCGGCATCCATCGCGCTCATCCTCGACATGACGCGTTCGTGGATCTGGGACCGGCTCGACGCCCTCACGCAGCAGCGCGTGATCGACTACCTCTCGCCGGCCGTCGGCGACGACAGCTACCCCCGGAACAACTGGGCCTGGTTCCGCATCGTCGTGCAGACCTTCCTGCGCTCGGTCGGAGGGCCCTGGTCGGCGGACGACATCGCTGCCGACCTCGCTCTGCACGACTCCTTCACCCGAGAGAACGGCTGGCTCTCGGACGGCGACGACCGCAACTACGACCACTACGTCGGCTGGGCGCTGCACCTGTACCCGGTGCTCTGGTCGCGCATGCAGGGAGCCGCGGACCTGGGCGACGACCGGTTCGCCGGTGACGTCGCGGCGCTCGACCGGTACCTGCAGGATGCCGTGCACCTGGTCGGTGCCGATGGAGCCCCGCTCATTCAGGGCCGCAGCCTGATCTACCGCTTCGCGTCCGCCGCACCGTTCTGGGTCGGTGCGCTGGCCGGCGTGCCATCCACGGATCTCGGCACGCTGCGCCACGCGGCGATGGGCATCGTCGCGCACTTCGACGAGCACGGCGCCCCGGACCGGGACGACCTGCTGACGATGGGCTGGCACGGCGAGTGGCGGCGACTCGCGCAGAGCTACTCGGGTCCGTCATCGCCGTACTGGGCGGCGAAGGGGATGCTGGGTGTGGCACTGCCCGCGGACCACCCGGTGTGGACCGCGCCGGGACCCGCTCGCTCCGCCGACGAGCTGCGCACGATCGCATCGCCGGGATGGATCGTCTCGGGCACGGCATCCGACGGCATCGTCCGCGTGATCAACCACGGCACCGATCACTCCCTCCCGGACGTGCTGGTCGGCGATGCGCCGCTGTACGCACGGCTGGGATACTCGACCGCGGTGTCGCCCCTGCTCAACGGCGATGCCTGGGCCGAACCCCTGGAGCAGTCCGTCGCACTGGTGGATGCCGCAGGGCGCGCCACGCATCGCGCCGGACTGGCTCTGCTCGGCGTCCGCGACGACGGCGCGACCGCCATGGCCGGATCCACCAGCCGCGTGCACTGGATCGATCCTGCGCAGGTGCAGACGCGCCACGGCGCCGGCATCACCGGAGAGACGACCGTCGCCGGGCGGATCACGACCTGGTCCCTGGTCCGCGGCGCGTGGGAGGTGCGGATCGTCCGCATCGACTCTCTCGCGGCTGCCGGACGAGACGCGCGCCTGCGGATCGGCGGCTGGGCGATCGCCGGTGAACCCGGAGAGGTCGAGACGTCGGCGTCGGCGGAGGGGGCATCCGCCCGCCTCGGCGATCTGACCAGTGCTGTCGTGCCGCTCACGCCGGGCCTGCGCACCGGCATCGAGCGGCGCACGGACGCCAGCCCGCTCGGCCCCGACGCGGCGGTGCCCGTCGTCGTGACGACGCCGCACGAGGGCGACCTGGTCGCGGTGGCCGTGCTGCTCGGCGCAGACGCCGTGCCGTCGGCATCCGCCCCCGTCCTCGAGTTCGACGCCGACCTGGCGAGCGTCGTCTGGCCCAACGGACTGCGTACCGGCCACGTGCTCGCACCGTTCGCGGGCGCCTGATCTCCCACCCGACCGAAACCTCACCAGCGGACCCACCGCGATCACGAAGGAGCACGAACAGCATGAACAGAAAGATCCTCGCCGCAGGCAGCATCGCCGCTGCCGCCGCACTCGTCCTGACCGGCTGCAGCGGCGGCGACACCCCGGCGGACCCGTCCGGACCCGTGTCGCTGTCGCTGTCGGGCTGGAGTCTCGACACGACGCCGGAGTTCCAGGCGCTCGCCGATGCGTTCCACGCGAAGAACCCCGACATCACGGTCACGCTCAAGGAGTACGACCCGACCGAGTACAACACGCTCGTCACCGCAGACCTCGCCGCCGGATCCGGCCCCGACATCATCACCCAGAAGGAGGTCAAGTTCCTGACCACCTTCCAGGAGGGCGGCCAGCTGCTCGATGTCTCCGACGTGAAGCTGCCCGACGGCATCGGCGGTGCCGACTCGTACAAGGTCGACGGCAAGGCCTACGCCGTGCCGTACCGTCAGGACGCCTGGGTGCTCTACTACAACAAGGCTCTGTTCGACGCCGCCGGCGTCGACCACCCCGACGGCTCGTGGACGTGGGACGACTACGACGCGGCAGCCGAGAAGCTGAGCGGTGACGCGGCCAAGGGCAGCTACATGCACCGCTGGCAGTCGGTCGTGCAGGGCTTCGCCAACGCGCAGACCGGCTCCGACATCCTCAAGGGCGGCTTCGACTACATGAAGCCGTACTACGAGCGGGTCCTCGCGCTGCAGGACGAGGGCGCCCAGGTCGACTTCAACACCTCCAGCGCCAACCAGCTCACCTATCAGGGCGAGTTCGGCAAGCAGAAGGCGGCGATGCTGCCCATGGGCAGCTGGTACACCGCCACACTGATCGCTCAGCAGGCATCCGGCGAGGCGGACACCTTCGAGTGGGGCATCGCGCCGGCGCCGCAGCTGGACTCCTCCACCACCGGCACCGACAACACGCCCGTCACCTTCGGTGACCCGACCGGCTTCGGCGTCAACGCGGCGCTGGACGGCGACAAGGCCGCCGCGGCGAAGAAGTTCCTCGAGTTCGCCGCGAGCGAGGACGCCGCGCAGGTGCTCGCCGGCATCGGCATCACCCCGGCCCTGACCAGCGACGCCGTCACCGAGACCTACTTCGGTGTCGAGGGCGCGCCGACAGACGACCTGTCCAAGTTCGCGTGGTCGACCCACGAGGTTCTGCCCGAGAACCCGACATCCACCAAGACCGCCGCGATCCAGGGCATCCTGGGCGACATGCACACCGCGATCATGTCCGGCTCGACGAGCGTGGACGACGCCATCAAGGAGGCGCAGGACCGCGTCGCCAACGAGGTCGGCTGATCCGAACCCCGGGGCCGGCCCGCGAGGGCCGGCCCCTTCCCAGCCACCGCACCACCCGCACCGCAGCACCCGCACCGCACCGCACCACCGAGAGAATCCTCATGACAGCCACAGTCACGCCGGATGACCGGACGACGACCCTGCCCAGGCGTCGATCGGCGCTCCGCCGTCGCAACACTCTGATCGGCTGGTCGTTCATCCTGCCGAACTTCGCCGGGTTCGCCGCGTTCACGCTCGTGCCCGTCGTGATCCTGTTCTACATGGCGTTCACCAACTGGAACATCTTCGGCAAGGCCGATTGGGTCGGGCTGGCGAACTTCCAGCGGCTGCTCGGCGACGGCAGCTTCCGCAACGCGTTCTGGAACACCATCTACTACTCGGTGATGCACATCCCGCTCACCATCGTCGTCTCGCTCGGCCTCGCCCTGCTGCTGAACAACAAGCTGCGCGGAGTGGCCTTCTTCCGCACCGCAGCGTTCTTCCCGTACATCACCTCGATCGTGGCGATCGCGGTGGTGTGGAACCTGCTCTTCAGCCCCGACTACGGTCCGATCAACGCGCTGCTGCGCTTCATCGGCATCGAGAACCCGCCCGGCTGGCTGACCTCGAAGGACTGGGCGATGCCCGCAGTCGTGATCGTCAGCACCTGGCGGGACATGGGCTACTACATGATCCTGTTCCTCGCCGGGCTGCAGACGATCCCGCCCGAGCTGCACGAGGCGGCGCGCGTGGACGGCGCGAACATCTGGCAGCGCTTCGTCAACGTGACCCTGCCCTCCCTGCGGCCCACCATGTTCTTCGTCACCGTGATGCTCACCATCAACTCGCTGAAGGTCTTCGACCTGATCCTGGTGATGACCGACGGCGGTCCGGGGCAGGCGACCATGGTGCTCTCGCAGTTCATCTACCGCAAGGGATTCGAGGAGTCCCAGTTCGGCTATGCATCGGCGGCGGCAGTGGCGCTGTTCTTCCTGTGCATCATCGTCACCATCGCCCAGTTCCTCTGGAACAAGAGGAGGAGTGTCTGATGACTCAGACCCAGCTCATGGTCACCGGCGAGCAGAAGCTGCGCCGGCTCTCGGCTCCCGCGCCCCAGCGGCGGGCGGGCGAGTCGTCCGCGGCTCGTCGGTTCGGCCGGATCGTCGGCTACGCCGCACTGGGCGTGTTCGCGATCGGTCTGCTCGCGCCGTTCGCCTGGATGCTGCTCAGCTCGCTCAAGAGCGCCAACGAGGTGTTCTCGGTGCCGGTGGTGTGGTGGCCCGAGACGTTCGTCTGGCAGAACTACATCGACATCTGGGCCAAGGCCGACATGCTCACCTGGATCCGCAACACCCTGCTGCTGGCCGTGGTGGTCACCTTCCTGCAGGTGCTGACCGGATCCTTCGCGGCCTACGGCTTCTCCCGCATCCGCTTCCCCGGGCGCGACGTGCTCTTCCTCGCCTACATCGGCACCATCGCCGTGCCCTGGCAGTCGTACATGATCCCGCAATTCATCCTGCTGTCCAACCTCAAGGTGTCCAACACGCTGTGGGCGATCATCCTCATCCAGGCGTTCGGCGCCTTCGGCGTCTTCCTGATGAAGCAGTACTACGAGACCATCCCCGAAGAGCTCAGCGAGGCCGCCCGCCTGGACGGACTCAGCGAGTACGGGATCTGGCGTCGGATCATGGTGCCGCTGTCGGTTCCCGCGATCGCGAGCCTGACGCTGCTGACGTTCGTCAACACGTGGAACGACTACCTCGGCCCGCTGATCTATCTGCGCAACCCCGACCTCTGGACGATCCAGCTCGGGCTGAAGAGCTTCGTGTCCAACCTGTTCGACACGAACTACGCCCTGCTGTTCGCGGGACTGTGCATCTCGGTCGTGCCGATCGCGATCATCTTCATGCTCGGGCAGAAGTACTTCGTCGAGGGCATCGCCACCAGCGGAATGAAGGGCTGAGCCGTGCAGCGCGTCGCGCACGACACCTGGGCGTCGATCCTGGGCGTGCTCTACCTCGGGCTGATGGTGAACCTGCTCGTGCTGGTGGTGGCATCTCCGCTGGTGGTGCTGCTGATCACGACCGATCCGACGCACTCCTGGCCGCTGCTGGCCGTGGCCGCGCCGCTCGCGGCTCCCGCCCTGACAGCGGCCTTCGGCACGTTCCGCGCGCACGGCGAGGGGGAGACCAGGGTGGTGCGCACCTTCCTGCACGTGTGGCGGAACACGCTGCGCGGCTCGCTGCTGCTGGGCGGGATCGTCGTGGGCTTCGCGGTCGTGCTGCTGGTCGATGTGCGCGCGCTGTCGGACACAGCGGTCTCGGTGGTGATCGTGCCGGTGCTGCTGCTCCTGGTCGTGCTGGCGGCGATCACGGGTCTGCTGGGGGTCGTCGCGCTCGCCGAGGTGCCGTCAGCCCGGCTGCGCGATGTGCTGCGTTCGAGCCTGTACCTGGGGGTGCGCCGCTGGTACTTCCAGGTGCTGTCACTGGCCGTGCTCGGCGTGCAGGTCGGCGTCTTCGCGACCATGCCCGCCGTCGCGATCGGCATCACGGCCGCCCCGGCGCTGTACGTCGTATGGGCGAACGGGCGCTACTGCCTGCGCCCGGTGCTGGATGCAGTGTCGGCGTGAGGCGGATGCCGATGCGGGTGCCCCCCGAGAAACCAGATCGTGTATGAGACGCACGCGCACACATGATTTCTCGTGCAGGAAGTGGTTTCTCGGCGCCGGCCGACCTGCGGGCGTGAGCTCCGCTCAGGCGCTGCGGCCGAGCGAGGCGGCATCCATCGGGTGGTGCAGCGGGGAACCCGCGGCGTACGCCTCGAGCTCGTCCAGCGCGGAATCGGTGAGTCGGCGCGTCTCGGTGCCGAGCGAGCCGGCCAGGTGCGGGGTGATGGCCACGTTGGGCAGCCCGAGCAGCGGCGACGACGCGGGAAGGGGCTCGGGGTCGGTGACGTCGAGCACCGCGTCGAGACGCCCCTCCCGGCATTGCGCGAGCAGTGCGTCGTGGTCCAGCAGCGCGCCGCGCGCGGTGTTGATGACGGTTGCGCCATCCGGCAGTGCGGCGAGTTCGGCCGCGCCGATCATGTGGTGCGTCGAGGGCAGCGCGGGAGCATGCAGCGAGAGCACGGCCACGCGCGGCAGCATCTCGTGCAGCGGCATCAACTCGGCGCCGGCGGCGGCGACCTCGGCCGGGTCGGCGAAGGGGTCGGCCACCAGCACACGCAGACCCGTGAACGGGCGCAGCAGGTCCACGACGCGGCGGCCGATGCGGGAGAAGCCCACGATGCCGACCGTGCGATCGAGGTTGCCGAGGGCATGCGAGCGCAGGTTGCCATCCCACACCTCCTGCGTCACCGAGGGAGTGCGCATCTGCACGAGCGCGCGCTTGCCGGCCAGCAGGATCGTGGCGAGCGTGAACTCCGCGACCGGAACCGCGTTGGCATCCGCCGCCGTGGTGATGCGGATGCCGCGCTCCCAGAACTCCGCCGAGACGTGGTGGCGGATGCTGCCTGCGGCGTGGAACACGGCGCGCAGGCGCGGCATCCGATCCAGCAGCGGCGCCTCGAAGCGCGGCGCGCCCCAGGATGTCACGAGAACCTCGGTCTCGGCGAGCAGCTCGTCCAGTCCCGGCCCGGCGAGATCCGTGATGAGCATCGGCGTGCGCACATCGGCCAGCGCGGCGAACCGCTGCCGGCGGGAGTCGTCGAAGAGCAGATCGTATGCCTCGGTCGACATGACCGCGTGTGCCCGGGGGCGGGATGGGGGCATCTGTGTCTCCGTCGAGAATCGTGTGGCTGACCGCTTGCGTGACGCGGCCATCCCAGTGAAGACTGATCATCCATTCATACGCAACCCATTCGAAGCTGAAAATCCTTACTCGAACATAAAGGTTCAACCATGATGACCGGCGAGACGCTCACCCGACGAGGAACGCTGCGCGATGTGTGGGCGCGGGCGGGCAGGGCGGATGCCGTCATCACGGTCCCCGCCGCCACCGATCGCTCCTTCTGGGACGGGCTCGACGCGCGCACCCGTGAGGCGATCCTCGCTGAGGCCGACCGCCTTCGCCCGACGGACTGGCCGCAGCTGAGGCTGTCGGACTGGGCAGCGTACGCCCGCACCGGCGACCGGTCGGCGTACGAGCGCGCGCTCTTCCTGCGCAACCGGCGCACGCGCCTGGCCGTGCTCGCGGCCGCACTCGAGCCCTCCGAGGAACGGCTCCTCGAAGCCGCCGACGGGCTGTGGCTGAAGGTCGAGCAGAGCACCTGGTGCTGGCCCGCGCACGACGACGTGTTCGCGCGCGGCCGGCGGGTGCCCGATGCGCAGCATCCGTTCGTCGATCTCGGCGCCGGTGAGGACGTCGCGCTCGTCGCGTGGGCCGTGCTGCTGCTCGGCGAGCAGCTGGAGTGGATCGCACCAGGACTGCGCACTCGGCTCGGTGCCGAGGCGCGCCAACGTGTGCTGCTGCCCTTCGTGAGCCGCGACTGGCACTGGGAGGGGACCGAGGACCATGTGCACAATTGGGCGCCGTGGATCCACGGCAATCTGCTGCCCGCAGCCGTCGCCTTCGCGGAGCCCGGGCTGCGCGAGCGGGTGATCACCCGCTGCGTGGACGGCCTGGACCGCTATCTCGCACAGCTGCCCGCCGACGGTGCCATCGACGAGGGCTTCGCCTACTGGTGGCAGGGTGCGGGCCGGGCATTCGACGCGCTGGCGCTGCTGGACGAGCTGACCGGAGGCGCGCTGACGACCGCGGTCCGCAGCGGCGAACTGCAGGGGCTGGCGGAGCTCGCGCGCTTCCCGCAGCGCATGCAGGTCGGACCGGGCTGGTTCGCGAGCTTCTCGGATGCCGAGGCGCGGGCGGATGCCGGCATCCCGTGGCACGTGCTCTTTCGCGCGGCGACTCTGTGCGAGCTGCCCGACACGGCCGCCTTCGCCCGAGCCGAGCAGGGCGATCGGGTGCTGAGCGGGTTCGATGAGGGCGTGCACGCCGGTCTCGGACGGATGCTCGCCGAGCTGCGCGACATCCGCTCGGGTGAGCCGACGGATGCCGCGCCGGCTCACCCTGCGCGAGAGGACGTCTTCCTCCCGTCGATCGGGATCGGCATCCGCGAGCGGGCGGGCCTCGGCGTCGTCGTCAAGAGCGGGCACAACGGCGAGAACCACAATCACAACGACCTGGGCTCCATCGCGGTCGCCGTCGACGGCGTGCCGCTGCTGCCGGACCTCGGGCGCGCCACCTACCGGTCGGAGACGTTCTCGGACCGGCGTTACGAGCTGTGGAACATGCGCAGCGACTGGCACTCGACGCCGCTTCCGCGCGGTGCCGTGCAGCTGCCCGGAGCGCAGTGGCGTTCCGAGGCGACCACCGTCGACGGCGGATGGCGGCTCGACCTGACGGCGGCGTACCCGGGTGGCGACCGCTGGGTGCGTACCGTGCGCGTGACGGATGCCGGAATGAGCATCCTCGACGAGTCCGCCGCGCTCGCCGATGCCGCGACGCGGATCGTGATGGTGTGCGCGGGCGTTCCTGTCCGCCGCGACGACGGCAGTGTGCTCGTGCCGGGCAGGCACGGATCCCGCGGGCTGCTGCTCGCCTTCGATCCTGCCGAGGTGGAGTTCGAGACCGTCGAGGTCGATGACCCGTACCTGCGGCATTCGTGGGGAGATCGGGTGACGCGGATGCTGTTCAAGCCGGCGTCCACGCCGACCAGAGGTGAGAGCTGGGAACTGAGGGGAGAGGCATCATGACCGATTCGGAGAACCGACCGGTGTTCGGGATCGCCCGTCGCGAGCGCATCATGGATCAGCTGCGGACGGCGGGAGCCGTGCGCGTGGCGGACCTCGCGCGCGAGTTCGCGGTGTCGGAGCTGACGGTGCGACGCGACATCGGCGAGCTCGCGGATCGGGGACTGGTGACCAGGGTGCACGGAGGGGCGACTCTGCGCAGCCGACTGGACACCACGGTGGCGCCGCGGGCCTCCTCCGGCGGGCCGCGCTACCGCGTGGGGATGGTGGTGCCCTCGCTGAGCTACTACTGGCCCCAGATCGTGATCGGAGCGCGGGCCGCCGCGACCGAGCTCGGGGTGCAGCTGGTGCTGCGCGGTGCCAGCTACGAGGCCGCCGATCAGCGCCGTCAGATCAGCTCGCTCATCGACTCCGGCGGCTTCCATGGATTGATCGTGGGGCCCGAGAATCAGGGCCCCGACGGGCATGCGCTGCTGAGTTGGCTCGAGCAGCTGCCGGTGCCGTCGGTGCTCGTCGAACGCCAGGCGCCGTCCTCGCTCGCCCTCACACGACTGGAGTGGGTCACCACCGACCACGTGTTCGGCGGGTACCAGGCCGCATCGCACCTGGCGGCGCTGGGGCATCGGTCGGTCGGACTGCTCACCTCATCGCAGTCGCCGACGTCCGGTCAACTGCGGCGCGGCTGGGCGAAGGCCGTGGAGGAGCTGGGACTGGTGCAGACCGTCGATCTGAACGCGTCGCTCGACTCGAGAGAAGGGGACGAGCGCGCGGAGTTCATCGATCGGATGCTCGATCAGCTGCGCGAGACCGGCACCACGGCGATGATGATCCACTCCGATCCGCAGGCCCTGCTGGTGCAGCAGCACGCGATCGACCGCGGATGGTCGATTCCCGAGGAGCTGTCGATCATCGCGTACGACGACGAGGTCGCCGAGAACGGCGCTCCGCCCATCACTGCATTGCGCCCGCCGAAGCAGCACGTGGGTCGTCGCGCGGTCGAGATGATGCTCGCGCGGCTGGTGGAGGGGCCGTCGCGGCCGGTCGAGCGCGTGCAGGTGGTGCCGGTGCTGTATTCGCGGGAGTCGACGGTCGCCGTCTGAGATCGCGCCCGTGGGGAATGGTTGATCAACGGCAATTGTTGAGGAACATCAACTAATGCTGTATCGTTGACGAAGATCAACCATTATCTGCAGGAGACCCCTCTTTTGAACTCCACCACATCTTCCTCGCCCGAGACCGTGCGCTCGGCTCGCGAGGTCTTCACCGCGATCTCCGGCCTCATCGTCGGCATGTTCGTGGCCGTGCTCTCGGGCACGGTCGTGTCGACCTCGTTGCCCGTCATCATCGCCGACCTCGGCGGAACCCAGGCGCAGTACACCTGGGTCATCACGGCCAGCCTGCTGGCCACGGCCGTCACCACCCCGATCTGGGGCAAGCTCGCCGACCTCGTCGACCGCAAGGTGCTCGTCCAGCTCTCGCTGGTCCTGTTCACCGTCGGCACCGTCATCGCCGGCTTCTCCACCGACACCAACATGCTCATCGCCGTGCGCGTCATCCAGGGCATCGGCGTCGGCGGGCTCATGTCGCTCGTCATGGTCGCCGTCGCGCTGATCATCTCGCCGCGTGAGCGCGGCAAGTACATGGGTGTCGTCGGAGGCATCATGGCCCTCGCCACGATCGGCGGCCCGCTGCTCGGCGGGTTCATCACCGACGTGCTGGGCTGGCGCGCCAACTTCTTCGTCGGCGTCCCGTTCGCGATCGTCGCCCTCATCCTGCTGCAGTTCACGCTGCACCTGCCCAAGCCGCAGAACGTCAAGGTGTCGATCGACTACTTCGGCATCGTGCTGCTGATGGTCGGCGTCTCCGGGCTGCTGATCTGGGTGTCGATGGGCGGCAGCCAGTTCGAGTGGGACTCCGTCACCAGCTACGCGCTGGGCATCGGCTCGGCCGTCGCCATCGTCGCGTTCGTGATCGTCGAGATGCTCGTCAAGGAGCCGATCATCCCGATGACGCTGTTCCGCAACCGCACCTTCACGCTGTCGGTGCTGGCCTCGATCGCCATCGGCGTCTCGATGTTCGCGACCTCGGTCTTCCTCGCCCAGTACTTCCAGCTCGCCCGCGGGGCGACGCCGACCGAGTCGGGTCTGATGACCATTCCGATGATCATCGGGCAGATGGGCGCGTCGATCATCATCGGCCAGCTGGTCAGCCGCTACGGCAAGTGGAAGAGCTGGATGATGCTGGGCTCGGTGCTCGCCGTCATCGGCGTGACCTTGATGGCGACGCTGCGCTACGACACCCCGTTCCCGCTCGTCGCGACATACATGTTCGTCCTCGGTGCGGGCCTCGGCATGGTCATGCAGAACCTGACCCTGATCGTCCAGAACGACACCCCGCCGCAGCAGCTCGGAGCGGCGTCCTCGGGCGTCAACTTCTTCCGCACGATCGCCGGCACCATCGGCGTGACCATCATGGGCTCGATCCTCGCCACCAACGTGGCCGCGTACATCAAGGACGGCCTCGGCAAGTTCGTGCCGAAGTCGCCGGACGAGATCGACGCGCTCAAGCACCTGTCCACCGGAAACGTGCCGAACGTGGGCGACCTGCCGCACAGCATCCGCACCGTCGTCGAGTCGTCCTACGGGCACGGCATCGCCGATGCGTTCCTGATCGCCGTGCCGCTGGCCATCATCGGCGTGATCGCGATCGCGTTCATTCGCAACAAGCCGCTGTCGACGAAGAACTCTGCCGAGCAGCTGCGCGAGCAGGCCGAGGAGTCCGCGATCGACGTCGCCGGCGCCGAGGTGGGGGCTGTCACCGGCAGCATCCGCGTCGTCGACGGCACGACCGAGGCCGCCTCAGGATCGGTCCTGGTGCTCGAGCGCGAGGACGAGGACGAGGAGCCTGTGCGCTGACATGGACACCGACACCGTCGACGACGTGCTCGCGGACTTCCAGGGGCATCTGAACCTGATCTTCGCGCGCGCGCGGACGATGTGGCGGGAGTCCGCCGCGCGGATGCACCCCGAGCTGCAGCCCGCGGGCTACAAGCTGCTCGCGTTCATCTCGCGGACGGGCCCCACCAACGCCCATCAGCTCGCCGAGCGCTTCGAGATGGACAAGTCGATGGTCAGCAGGCAGATCCGGATGCTGGAGGAGTTCGGACTCCTCGAGTCGCGTCCGGACGAGCACGACGGACGGCTGCGCGTGCTCACCGCGACGCCGGCGGCATGCGACATGCTCGCGGAGCTGCGCAAGGAGCACGCCGATCGGATGCGGACGGTTCTGGCCGGACTCACCGCCGACGAGGTGAAGGCGGCGTCCAAGGCCTTCAGCCTGCTCGCCGAGGTCTGAGGTTCTCCGAAGGCCCGCTGTCGAATCGACAGCGGGCCTTCGCCGTACACTGACGGCTATGACAGCTCTGCCCGGGGACCTTGACGACCCCGTCTCGGATGATCCCGCGCGAGCGCGACTGGACGAAGCCGTGATCCGCGTCGAGCGGGAGTTCGGGCGCCTGTTCGCCCGCATCCGCATCAGCTGGCGAGAGGCCGCGGCGACCGTGCATCCGGACCTGCAGCCGCTGGGCTACCAGGTGCTCGTCTCGATCCTCGGCGGCGAGGCGACCAGCGCCGGGGCGATCATGGAGCGACTGCAGACCGATAAGTCGGCGGTCAGCCGGCAGGTGCGCCAACTGACCGAGCTGGGGCTGGTGGAGAGCATCCGGGATCCGGATGACCGGCGCGCGCGCACCCTGGTGGCCACCGATCTCGCCAAGGAGCGTGTGGCGCTCGCCCGAGCCGCCTACCACGGGCGAATAGGCGAGCGGCTGCGCGGCTGGTCCGCCGCAGACCTCGACCACTTCGCCGACCTGCTGGATGCGTTGGGCCGCTGACGCGGCGTCGCGCGCTTGCGCTCCCTGCCGCAACCTGGTTCAATATCGGAAAGCGCTTACCACCCTCGTATGGGCGTGCGACGACTTCTCGACAGAACGACAGAACGGAACACCATGGCGAACGTGCGCGAGATCGGCATCATCATGAACGGCGTCTCCGGACGCATGGGCTACCGGCAGCACCTGGTGCGCTCGATCCTCGCGATCCGCGACCAGGGCGGCATCGAGCTCTCCGACGGCTCCAAGGTCACCGTCAAGCCGATCCTCGTGGGCCGCAACGCAGAGAAACTCGCCGAGCTCGCAGCCCTGCACGGCATCGAGGACTACACGACCGATCTGGACGCCGCGCTCGCCGACCCGCAGTGGGAGATCTACGCCGACTTCCTGGTGACCAAGGCCCGCGCCAGCGCCATCCGCAAGGCCATCGCCGCGGGCAAGGCCATCTACACCGAGAAGCCCACCGCCGAATCGCTCGAGGAGGCACTGGAGCTCGCGAACCTGGCGAAGGCCGCGGGGGTGAAGACCGGCGTCGTGCACGACAAGCTCTACCTGCCCGGTCTGCAGAAGCTCAAGCGCCTGATCGACTCCGGCTTCTTCGGCCGCATCCTCTCCGTGCGCGGGGAGTTCGGGTACTGGGTGTTCGAGGGCGACTGGCAGCCCGCGCAGCGCCCGAGCTGGAACTACCGCACCGAGGACGGCGGCGGCATCATCACCGACATGTTCCCGCACTGGAACTACGTGCTGGAGAACCTGTTCGGCGAGGTGCGCTCGGTCTATGCCCAGGCGGCCGTGCACATCGCCGACCGCTGGGACGAGAAGGGCGAGCACTACGACGCCACCGCCGAGGACGCCGCCTACGGCATCTTCGAGCTGGAGGGCGGCATCATCGCCGAGATCAACTCCTCGTGGACCGTGCGCGTGAACCGCGACGAGCTCGTCGAGTTCCAGGTCGACGGCACGCACGGCTCGGCCGTCGTCGGTCTGTTCGGCGCCAAGATCCAGCCGCGCAACGCCACACCCAAGCCGGTGTGGAACCCCGACCTCGAGGACACCCACGACTACGACGCCGACTGGCAGGACGTGCCCACCAACGACGTGTTCCTGAACGGCTTCCGCCAGCAGTGGGAGGAGTACCTGGAGTCGTACGTGCTCGGCACCGACTACGCCTTCGATCTGCTGGCGGGTGCTCGCGGCGTGCAGTTCGCCGAGGCGGGCCTGGCCTCCAGCGCCGAGGGCCGCAAGATCGCCATCGAGAGGCTCTCGCTGTGAGCACGCTGCGGCTGCTAGCGGCATCCGGAGAGCTGTCGGATGCCGTCCTGAACGACTCCGGCGTGTACAGCCGGCCCACCGCACCGCTGCGCTCCCGTGTCGCGTACGCGGCCGCGCACGTCGTGCCGGTCGTCTGGGGCGACAACACTCCGGGACAGCCCGCCGACATCGACTGGGACTCGACCCTCGCGTTCCGTCGCAACGTCTACTCCTGGGGTCTGGGAGTGGCGGATGCCATGGACACCGCGCAGCGGAACATGGGGCTGGATGCCGCAGCGACCAGAGAGCTCATCTCGCGCAGCGCCCAGGTGGCGCGCGAGGAGGGCGGCTCGGTCGTGGTCGGCGTCAACACCGACCACATCGTCGATCAGATCATCTCGGTGGATGCCGTGATCGACGCCTACCGCTCGCAGCTGGAGTTCACCGAGGAGCAGGGGGCGGGGCCGGTGCTGATGGCATCCCGCCACCTCGCCCGCGTCGCGACCGGCGCCGATGACTACCGCCGCGTGTACCGTGCCGTGCTGCAGTCGGCGACAGTGCCGGTCGTGCTGCACTGGCTGGGCACCGCGTTCGACCCCGAGCTGGAGGGCTATTTCGGTGCCCGCGACTGGCAGACGGCATCCGCCGTGCTGCTGGACATCATCGCCGAGAACCCCGGCAAGGTCGCGGGCGTGAAGATGAGCCTGCTGAACGCCGAGAGCGAGATCTCGGTGCGCGAGCGACTGCCCGAGGGCGTGCGCATGTTCACCGGCGACGACTTCAACTACGTCTCGCTGATCGGGGGCCTTGGAAGCCCGGCTGCTGAGCGAGGCGGCGCAGCCGCGGAGTCGAAGTACTCCGACGCCCTTCTGGGCGCGTTCGCGGCGATCACGCCGGTGGCATCCGCCGCGATCCAGGCACTGGATGCGGGCGATGCCGCCGCTTACGAGCGCATCCTCGGCCCGACGGAGGAGCTGAGCCGGCAGGTCTTCGCCGCGCCCACCTTCTACTACAAGACCGGCGTCGCGTTCCTGGCCTGGCTGAACGGCCACCAGTCCGCGTTCCAGATGGTCGGCGGCCTGCACTCCGCGCGCAGCCTGCCTCACCTGAGCAGGATCGTCGAACTGGCCAACGCCTCGCTCGCCCTGGAGAACCCCGAGCTCGCGCGCGAGCGCTGGCACGGGATGCTGCGACTGAACGGAATCGGCGCATGACCGCTCCGGACCCACGTCTGTCCATCAACCAGGCGACGATCAAATTCGCGGATCTCGCGACCGCGTTGAAGGTCACTGCGGATGCCGGGGTGCAGTCCATCGGGCTGTGGCGCGAGCCGGTGAACGAGGTCGGCCTCGACGTCGCCGCGCGGATGCTGGCCGACTCCGGCCTGCGCTTCTCGACGCACTGCCGCGGCGGCTTCTTCACCCTGCCGTTCGGTCCGGAGCGCGACGCCGCGCTGGACGACAACCGCCGGGCCATCGAGGAGACCGCGACGCTGGCCGCGGCGGGAGCGGAGGGATCCACGGCCGTCCTCGTGCTCGTCGCAGGCGGCCTGCCGGCCGGATCGCGCGATCTCATCGGTGCCCGTGAGCGCGTCCGCGACGCCATCGGCGCGCTGGCCGACGACGCGAAGGCGGCGGGGGTGACGCTGGCGCTGGAGCCCCTGCATCCGATGTACGCCTCGGACCGGGCCGTCGTCTCGACGCTCGGCCAGGCGCTGGATATCGCTGCCGACTTCGACTCCGCAGTCGTGGGCGCGGCCGTCGACACCTTCCACATCTGGTGGGACCCGCAGGTGCTCGAGCAGATCGCCCGCGCCGGGCGTGAGAGACGCATCGCCACTTACCAGGTGTGCGACTGGAAGACGCCGCTCGCCGAGGACGTGCTGCTGAGCAGGCACTACATGCACGAGGGCGTGATCGACTTCGGCTCCCTCACACGCGCCGTGATCGAAACCGGCTACGACCGCGACATCGAGGTCGAACTGTTCAACGCCGAGATCTGGGCCGACGATCCTGCGCATGTCGTGGCCCGCACCGTCGAGTCCTTCGGCACCGCCGTCTCCCCGCACCTGTCCTGAAGCCCGTCTATATGGCGCAAAACGCCCTCATTCGGCCCGCGACAGGGCGATTTGCGCCATATAGACGGGTATGGGTGAGAACGAGGCGGGCAGGATGAAGGGATGACCATGCGACCAGGACTGTGCTCGGTGACGTTCCGGCAGCTCGCGCCCGAGCAGATCGTCGCGCTCGCCGCCGAGGCCGAGCTCGAGGTGATCGAATGGGGCGGCGACGTGCACGTGCCCGCCGGCGATCCGGAGCGCGCCGCGCAGGTCGCGCAGGCGACGACGGATGCCGGGCTCGCGGTCTGCTCGTACGGCTCGTACTTCCGCGCCGGTGCCGATGAGGCGCTCACCCCGATCCTCGACAGCGCCGAGGCGCTCGGCGCGGATCGGGTGCGCATCTGGGCGGGTCGCGTCGACTCCGCAGACGCGACGCCGGAGCAGTACCGCGAGGTCGTCAGCCGGCTGCGGGATGCTGCCGCCGAGGCATCCGACCGCGGCATCGCGCTCGCCCTCGAATACCACCGCGGCACCGTCGCCGATAACCCGGATGCGACGCTGCGCCTGCTCGCCGACGTCGCGAGCCCCGCACTGTCCACGTACTGGCAGCCCTCGGTCGACGCGGAGGATGCCGTCGCGCTCGCCGAGTTCGATGCACTGTCGGCGCACACCAGCGCCGTGCATGTCTTCTCGTGGTGGCCGCACGCCGTGCGGCTGCGTCTGCACGAACGCGACGCCCTGTGGCGGACGCTGGTCGCCGCGGCATCCGCTGTTCCCACCCCGCCACGTGATGCGCTGCTGGAATTCGTCCCGGACGACGACCCCGCACTGCTCGCAGCCGAGGCGGCGACCCTGCGCGGCTGGCTCGTCTGATGCCCGGGTCGCGACGGATGCCGCGCCACGCCGTCCGAAGCGGGTTCGATCGCGGCATGGACAGGGCGATGACATGGATAGGCTCATCGCATGACTGCTGAAGCCACGCGCGCGAGCGCACCGACGCTGCATGACGTCGCCCGGGTCGCAGGAGTGTCGCTGGCGACCGCCTCGCGGGTGCTGAACGGCTCCGAGCGCAAGGTGGCGGACTCGTTCCGCGAGAAGGTCGAGCAGGCCGCGGGTGTGCTGGGCTACATCCCGAACGTCTCGGCGCAGGCCATCGCCCGCGGCACCTCGCAGGTCATCGCCCTGCTGGTCGCCGACATCGCCGACCCGTTCTTCGGGTTGATCGCGTCGGGGGTCGCGCGCGGTGCCGACGAGGAGGGCCTGATCGTCACGGTCGCGATCACCGAGCGCGAGTCCCAGCGCGAGGCCCGGGTGCTGCACGCGCTGCGCGGACAGCGGCCCCGCGGCGTGATCCTCGCGGCATCCCGCGCCGGCGCCGGCGATCCGGAGATCGCCGAGGAGCTGGACGCCTTCCGCTCTCTCGGCAGCCGCACGGTCACATTCGGCGACGGCGGCGATCGCAGCATCCGCATCGACAACCGTGGCGGCGCGGAGAAGCTGGGGATCGCCATGGCGCAGCTCGGCTACCGGCGTGCGATCGCGATCGGCGCAACCGAGGGCGTGCGCACCTCCGACGACCGCCTCGCAGGGTTCACTGCCGGCTTCGCCGGAGGCGGCGGCACGGTCTCCCGCGTGTACCGCGGCTCCTTCGAGCGCGAATCCGGCGCGGAGTCCATGGCCGCAGCGCTCGCCGATGGGGTCGACGAGGGCACCCTGGTGTTCGCGCTGAGCGACGTGGTCGCCATCGGCGCGATGACGGCGATCCGGGATGCCGGTCGCACGGTCGGCGACGACATCGCCGTCTGCGGGTTCGACGATGTACCGGTGAGCCGCGACGTGACTCCGCAGCTCTCCACGGTGCACGTGCCGCTCAGCGACGTCGGCTACCAGGCCTTCCGTGCGACGGTGGATGCCGAATGGGAGCAGCCCGCGATCGAGCTCGAGGTGCTCGTGCGCGACAGCACCCCCGGCGTCGCCGGTGCCCCCGTCATCCCTGCGAGCGCCTGATGCGCGTCGTCTTCGCTCCTGACAGTTTCAAGGGCACGATCACCGCGGCGGATGCCGCACGGGTGCTCGCCGATGCCTGGCTCGACGTCGATTCCGCAGCCGAGGTCGTGCTGCGGCCGATGGCGGACGGGGGAGAGGGCACGGTCGCGGCGTTCGCGGCGGCAGTGCCGGGAGCCGTGCGGATGCCCGTGACGGTCAACGGACCCGCGGGTGCACCGGTCGAGACGTCGTGGCTGCTGCTGCCGGCATCCGATGATGCTCCGAACGGCACGGCTGTGATCGACCTCGGCTCGACATCCGGGATCGAGCTGCTCGACGAGCTGCGCCCATGGGATGCGGATTCCTCCGGATTCGGACAGGCCATCGCCGCCGCGATCGACCATGGCGTCTCGCGGCTGGTGCTCGGCATCGGCTCGAGCGCATCGACCGACGGCGGTACGGGGATGCTGCGCGCCCTGGGCGCACGATTCCTCGATGACAGCGGAGCCCAGGTGGCCGCAGGCGCTCGCGGACTCGGCGCGCTGGCCGCGGTCGATCTCGCAGGGCTGCGCGCCGCACCCGAGGTGCTCGTGCTGACCGACGTGACGAACCCGCTGACCGGTCCGCGGGGAGCGGCCGAGGTGTTCGGCCCGCAGAAGGGGCTGACGGATGCCGCGGATCGCGCGACCGCGGATGCCGGGCTCGCTCGTCTGGCCGGCCTGCTCGATCTCGATGCGTCCGTGCCCGGTGCGGGCGCCGCGGGCGGTGTGGGCGGCGCGCTGGTGGTCTGGGGCGCGCAGCTGCTGCCGGGTGCCGAGGAAGTGGCGCGACTGATCGGACTGGTGGAGGCGGTCGCCGACGCCGATGTCGTCGTCACTGGCGAGGGCGCCTACGACGGGCAGTCCGGAGCAGGCAAGGTTCCGTCGTTCGTGGCGGCTCTCGCGGCGGATGCCGGGGTGCGGACCGCCCTGGTCGCCGGGCGGATCGATGAAGATGCCGACACCGGCATATTCACCGCGGCCGCTTCGCTGAGCGAGATCGCCGGGTCACCGGCATCCGCTCTCGCCGAGCCCGCGCGCTGGTTGCGCGAGGCCGGCACGGTGCTCGCCCGCCAGCTCGGCTGACCTGCGAGCAGGCGGGCGAGCCGGATCCCGGTCGCCGGTCAACCTCCGAGCGCCGCTGACACCACGGCCCGGGCCTCCTCCTGCACCTGGGCGAGGTGCTCGGGCCCGAGCAGGCTCTCGGCGTACAGCTTGTAGACGTCCTCGGTTCCCGAGGGGCGGGCGGCGAACCAGGCGTGCTCGGTCTGCACCTTCAGGCCGCCGATGGCCGCGCCGTTGCCCGGTGCGTGCGAGAGCTTCGCGGTGATCTCCTCGCCGGCGAGCTCGGTCGCGCTCACGGCATCCGGAGCCAGCTTGCCCAGCGTCGCCTTCTGCTCCGGCGTCGCCGGGGCGTCGACGCGCTGGTACGCGGATGCTCCGAAGGCCTCTTCCAGCTCCCGGTAGCGCTCCGACGGCGACTTGCCGGTGACGGCGACGATCTCGGCGGCCAGCAGGCACAGCAGGATGCCGTCCTTGTCGGTCGACCACACGCTGCCGTCGCGGCGCAGGAACGATGCTCCGGCAGACTCCTCGCCGCCGAAGGCCACGCTGCCGTCGAGCAGGCCGGGGACGAACCACTTGAAGCCGACCGGCACCTCCAGCAGGCGACGGCCGAGCGACTCGGCGACCCGGTCGATGATCATCGACGACACCAGCGTCTTGCCGATCGCGGCATCCCGCGGCCAGTCGGCGCGGTGCGAGAACAGGTAGTCGATCGCGACGGCCAGGTAGTGGTTCGGGTTCATCAGCCCGGCATCCGGGGTGACGATGCCGTGCCGATCGGCATCCGCGTCGTTGCCGGTGAGCACGTCGAAGTCGCCCTTCTTCGCCACCAGCGATGCCATGGCGCTCGGCGAGGACGGATCCATCCGGATCTTCTCGTCCCAGTCCAGCGTCATGAAGCGCCAGGTCGGGTCGACCTCGGGGTTGACGACCGTCAGGTCCAGGCCGTGCACCTCGGCGATCAGGGCCCAGTACTCCACCGATGCGCCGCCCAGCGGGTCGGCACCGATGCGCACGCCCGCCTTCTTGATCGCCTCGATGTCGATGACCGTCGGCAGATCGCGCACGTAGGCATCGCGGAAGTCGTACGTGCCGATCGTGTCATCGTCGATGTCGGCATCCGGAACCCGCTCGACGCCTTCCAGACCTGCCTCGATGAGCTCGTTGGCCCGCTGGGCGATCCAGCCCGTGGCATCCGTGTCGGCGGGTCCGCCGTGCGGCGGGTTGTACTTGAAGCCGCCGTCGCGGGGCGGGTTGTGGCTCGGCGTCACGACGATCCCGTCGGCGCGGCCAGGGTCGTCGGCGGCGCGGCCGCGGTTGTGGGTGAGGATCGCGTGGCTCAGCGCGGGCGTCGGCACCCACGAATCGCGTGCGTCGACGCGCACATCGATGCCGTTGCCGATCAGCACCTCGATGGCGGTGCGTTCGGCGGGAAGCGAAAGCGCGTGCGTGTCTCGGCCGAGGAAGAGCGGACCCTCGATGCCCTGCGCGCGACGGTAGTCGACGATCGCCTGGGTCGTGGCCACGATGTGCTGTTCGTTGAAGCTGGTCGTCAACGATGAACCGCGATGCCCGCTCGTACCGAACGCGACGCGCTGAGCGGGGATGGATGGATCCGGAACACGGTCGTAGTACGCGGCGATCAGCTCGTCGACATCGATGAGGTCCTTTTCCTCCGCGGGGAGGCCTGCACGGCTCGTCATGTGCTTAGTCTGCCTCGCGCGTGCCGCTCGCGCATCCTCGGCGTCACGAGGATGCATTGCCGGATGCCGTGCCCCGTCGCTGCGATGCCGCGCTGTGCCGCGCGATGCCGCGCCGTGCCGCGCTGTGCCTCGCTGTGCCGCGCCGTGCCGCGCTGTGCCGCGCCGTTCGCGCGGACAAATGCGCTTCCCGCGGATCGGATGCCGCATTCCCTCCGCGGCAGCTGCACTTCTCCGCGCGAAGCGCTCGCGCATCCCGGCGGAGATCGGATGCCGGCCCCGTAACCGAGCGGATGCTCAGCACTAGGCTTGCGGGGTGACCGATCGCCGCACGTACAGCTACCTGGGCCCTGCTGGAACCTTCACCGAGGCGGCGCTGGATCAGGTGCCCGAGGCGCGCGGCCACGACTGGCGGCCCGTGCACAATGTGGGCGAGGCGCTGGCGGATGTGCTGGAGGGGCGCAGCCACGCGGCGATGATCGCCATCGAGAACTCGATCGAGGGCGGCGTGTCCACCACGCAGGACGCGCTCGCCAACAACCCGGGTCTGCGGATCATCGGGGAGTACCTGGTCAAGGTGAACTTCGTGCTGGTCGCTCCGCCCGGCACGAAGCTCGAGGACGTGCAGGTGATCGCCGCGCACCCGGTCGCGTACGCGCAGTGCCACAGCTGGCTGGATCAGAATCTGCCGAAGCACGCCCACGTGCCGGCGGCCAGCAATGTGGCATCCGCTCTGGGTGTGCTCGACGGTTCGCTGCCCGCGCAGGCCGCGATCGCCGCGCCAGGCGTCGTCCGGCATCAGGATGTCGAGGTGCTGGCCGAGCAGATCGGCGACAACGACAACGCGGTGACCCGCTTCGTGCTCGTATCGCGGACCATCGCGGCCGGCGAGCCGACCGGTGCCGACAAGACCTCGCTCATCGTCGAGCTGCCCGATGACCGCCCGGGTGCGCTGCTGGAGATGCTGGAGCAGTTCTCCACACGTGGCATCAACCTCTCGCTCATCGAGTCGCGGCCCATCGGTGACGAACTGGGCCGATACCGCTTCGTGCTCGATGCCGACGGCCATATCCACGACGAGCGGATGGCGGACGCGTTGCTCGGTATCCGGCGCTTCAGCCCGCGCGTGGTGTTCCTCGGCTCGTATCCGCGCGCAGACCGCCGCATCGTGCAGTACCCCGGTCGTTACGCCGACGAGATCTTCGTGGAGGCGCGCGACTGGCTGCGCGGACTGATCGCCGGCGAGCCCGACCAGGAGTAAACCCTCGGCTCACGCGGCCCGCGCTCCGCGTCACGCTCTGCGGATGGAAAGCGTTGGTTCCACCGCATCCGCCGCGACGTTTTCCATCTTCGTGCGCGGCCTGCGGATGAAACGCGCTGGTTCCACCGCATCCGTACCGACGTTTTCCATCTCGTCGGCTCATGCCGTGCGGGCAAGGATGGCACGGCGGATGCGGGAGAGCAGCGCACTCGACCCCTCTTCGAGGTCGTGCTGGGTGAGACGGATGACGATCCACCCGCGGTCCTCCAACTCCCTCTGACGTTGGATGTCGCGGCGCCATTGCTCCTTGCTCGTCCGGTGGCCGTCGCCTTCGTACTCGATCGCGATCTTCAGCGCCGGGTATGCCATGTCGACCCGGGCGATGAAGCGGCGCTGGTCGAACACCTCGTGCTGCACGACGGGCTCCGGGAGCCCGGCGGCGGTGATGAGCAAGCGGGTTTCGGTCTCCTTGGGCGATTCGACGCCCGCGCGGGCCCGGGTCAGCGCCGCTCGGATTGTCTGATGCCCGGGAAAAGCGCGCCACGATTCGAGATGCAACCGGATATCAGCCGTGGTCACGTTCGGCTTGCCGGGATGAAGATTCGGGTAGCCGGACGCCGTCGTCAGCAGCGAGTCGATCATGATCACGGCTTCGTCGACCGACAGCTCTGCCGCACAGGTGAACAATGCCGTCAGCGGGTCGACGACCGACATCCCATCGATCTTCCAGGTGTCGCTTCGATGCACTGCCAATCGACGGCCCGTCACCCCGGCGGTCTTCGGCGGCGTGCGGTCCAATGGGACCGCGATCTCCAAAGGCTCCTCCTGCGACCACGTCCGGGGATGCGGCATCCCCCACAATCGCGCGGCGGTCCGGCCGACATACCGCTGGTGCGGCTTCAGCCGCGGTCGATAGCAGGCCAGCTTCTCGGAGAACGTGCGGGGATCGCTCGCGGAGCGGATGCCGTGGAAGGGTCGGTGCAGGTCCGGGGTGTCTCGCCGCCATCGGCCCACTCCGGCCGCAGCGGCCTCATTGAGGCTGAAGCTTTCGCCAAGACGGTGAGGGAGCTCGATACGGTGTCGCATTCCGACATGGTGGCGCGTGCCGTGCTCCTGTGCGTCCTGCTACCCCGGCCACTGTGGAGAACCCGCGGACTTGCCAGAATGTGCAGGCAGACTCGGTCGCCGTCGTTCCACTGGAGTGCGGACTGAAAGTGCTGGTTCCCGGGTATCCGTACCGACGTTCTCCATCCGCTCATGCGGGCTACGGATGGAAAGCGCCGGGTCAGCGGCATCCGTACCGACGATTTCCATCTTTGTGACGCCGCGGGGCACCGCCCGCACGCCTCAGACCGACAGTTCCAGGGTCTGGGCCCGGCCGACGGCGGAATCCAGCGGCTCGGATGCGAAGGACCCGGCCACCGGCGAGATCATGATCTCGTCCACGCCGTGCCGAGTGGCGAAGGACGCCAGCTGGGAGCGGACGGTCGCCGGGTCGCCGACGAACCAGTTGGCGCGCGCCGCATCGATGATCGTCCGCTCGGCGGCATCCGGAGCATCCGCGAGGCCCTGCTGCGCCTCTTCGACGGTCTCCAGCACGGTGAGCGGCAGATTGCGGCGCAGCCGCGCCATCATGCGCAGCTGGGGCAGGGCACGGGCCTCGGCCTCCTCAGCCGTGGGGGAGACGACGACGTTCGCGGTGAGGAACGTGCGCGGCTCGGTGAGGGTCTCGCTGGGCTCGAACGAGGAGCGGTACAGCTCGAGCGCGCGCTCGAGTCCTTGCCCGGCGAAGTGGTTCGCGAACACGTACGGCAGGCCGAGGGATGCCGCGAGCCGGGCCGAGTAGTCGCTGGAGCCCAGCAGCCAGATCTCGGGGGAGGCGGATGCCGAGGGCGTCGCCCGCACTGCGTACTCCTGCCCGCTCGTGAACCGTACGGTCGCCCCGTCTGCGGACATCATCAGGGCGATGTCCTGCACGTGCGAGGGGAAGCGCTCCACATCGCCCGTTGTGCCCGACTGGCGCAGCAGCTGCGTGATCACCGGATCGCTGCCGGGTGCTCGTCCAAGGCCCAGGTCGATGCGCCCCGGCGCGATGGCCTCGAGTGCCGCGAACTGCTCGGCGACGATGAGCGCGGCGTGGTTCGGCAGCATAACCCCGCCCGAGCCGACCCGGATGCGCGAGGTGCGCGAGGCTGCCGCGGCGATGAGCACCGGGGGAGAGGTGGATGCCACGGACGGCATGTTGTGATGCTCGGCGAACCAGTAGCGGCGGAAGCCGAGTTCGTCGGCCCGCTGGGCGAGCGCCATCGACGAGGCCACCGCCTGTGCGGTGCTCTGACCGGTGCGCACCGGGACGAGGTCGAGGACGGACAGCGCTGGGGTGATCTCGGAGGCAGTCATCAGCGGGTGCAACCGGCTGGCGTCCGCGGGCATTCCGAGCGACGTTCGAAACCGGTGATCGCGTTGTCGACCTCCTGCCCGGTAGTGTGTCGTCGTGGCATCACATAGGCGTCCTCCCGGGTCTCAGGCTTCACTGCGTGAAGCCAACCGGCGCCGTGTGACCGCCGCGATCAAGAAACAGGGCAGCCTGACGCAGGTGGAACTCGTCGCCGTGACGGGGCTGTCCGCGGCATCCGTGTCGAACATCGTCAAGGAGCTCGCGGCCGCAGGCATCCTGCGCACGACCCCGAGCATCCGCAGCGGCCGCCGGGCCACCCTGGTCTCGTTCGCCCGTGCGGTGGGGCTGGTCGCCGGCATCCATGTCGCGGCGCGGCACCTGCGCGTGCTGGTCGCCGACATCAACGGCACCGTGCTGGGCGAGAACCACATGCCGCTCGCCCGCGATCACCGGGCCGACAACGAGCTGGATCGCGCCTCGCTGCTGCTCTCCGACATCCTCACCAATCTCGAGTCCGGCATGGACGAGCTGCGCGGCGTGGGCATCGCCGTCTCGGCGCCGATCGACCGCGCGACGGGGCGCGTGGCCGGTCGCGGGATCCTGCGCGGCTGGACGGGCGTCGACATCGTCGAGGTCGTGCACCGGCGGCTTCGTCAGCCGGTCTTCCTCGACAACGCCTCCAACCTCGCGGCGCTCGCCGAGACGCGCTTGGGCGCCGGGCGCGGCAAGCAGAACATCGTCTACCTGGATGTCGGCGAGGGAGTCGGGTCGGGGCTCGTGCTCGACGGGCGCGTGCTGCGCGGCCACAACGGCACAGCGGGCGAGCTCGGGCACACCGTGATCATCGAGGACGGCCCGCTCTGCCGGTGCGGCAACCGAGGATGCCTGGAGGCGATCGCCGGCGGCCCCGCGATCCTGGAGCGACTGGGTGATGCCGGGGGCATCACGAAGGTGGGCGACGTGGTGCTTCGGGCGATGGCCAACGACGGGGACTGCATCCGGGCGCTCGCCGAGGCCGGCCGCCACATCGGGCTGGCCGCGGGCAACCTCTGCAACCTCTTCGATCCTGAGCGGATCGTCGTGGGCGGCGACCTCGCGCGGGCCGGCGAGCTGCTGCTCGGCCCGATCCGCCTGGCGATGGAGAACGCCGTGATCGTCGAGGGGGATGCCGTGCCGGATGTCGTGCAGGGGCAGCTCGGCCCCGGTGTCTCCGCCCGAGGCGCGGCGGTGCGCGCGATCGATGAGATGAACGTCCGCGAATGAGGGAAGTAACGGATTGAGTTCAAGTCTTGACGTCAAGGCGTGAAGACTGCAACACTCGGGAAGTCGCCAAGGTGGTCGGCACAGCAATGGAGGTTTCGATGAAGAACATGACCAAGCGAGCGCTGGCGGTCGGTGCCGCGCTCGCCCTTTCCGTGGGCATGCTCAGTGCATGTTCCAACGGCACCTCGACCGGCGATGCGCCGGACGATTCGGCGAAGGACGGAGCAAAGACGATCGGTCTTCTGCTTCCCGACAACGTCACCGAGCGCTACGCCAGCGCCGACAAGCCGTACTTCGAAGAGCGCGTGAAGGAACTCTGCGCCGACTGCAAGGTCCTCTTCGCCAACGCCGACGGCGACGCCGCCAAGCAGCAGCAGCAGGCCGAGTCGATGCTCACCCAGGGCGTCGACGTGCTGGTCCTCGATCCGTTCGACGGCAAGGCCGCCGCGGCCGTGGTGAACCAGGCCAAGTCCAAGAACGTCCCGGTCGTCTCCTACGACCGTCTGATCGACAGCGCCGACGTCTCGTACTACGTCTCCTTCGACAACGAGAAGGTCGGCGAGCTGCAGGCACAGGCTCTCGTGGGCCAGATGAAGGAGCTCGGCCTGCCCGAGGACTCCGGCATCATCATGGTCAACGGCTCGCCCACAGACCCGAACGCCGCCCAGTTCAAGAAGGGCGCGCACAGCGTCATCGACGCCTCCGGCCTGACTGTGCTCTCCGAGTACGACACACCCGGATGGGAGCCGCCCAAGGCCCAGGACTGGGTCTCCGGTCAGGTGACCAAGTTCGGCAACAAGATCACGGGCGTCTACGACGCGAATGACGACACCGCTGGTGGCGCCATCGCGGCGCTGAAGGCCGGTGGCATCACGCCGCTTCCCCCGGTCACGGGTCAGGATGCGTCGCTCTCGGGCATCCAGCGCATCCTCACCGGCGACCAGTTCATGACCGTCTACAAGGCGTTCAAGCCCGAGGCCTACCAGGCCGCCGAGCTGGCTGTCGCGCTGGCCAAGGGCGAGTCGCCCAAGGCCGACACCACGGCGGACACCGCCAGCGGCGCTGCCGTCCCGTCGTTCCTGTTGAAGCCGGTCGCCGTGACCGTCGACAACATCAAGGACACGGTCGTCGCCGACGGCCTCTACACGATCGACCAGATCTGCACCGCCGCGTACGCCGACGCGTGCGCAGCGCACGGTCTCAAGTGATCACCCCCGCGGTGCCGGCGACCCGCCGGCACCGCGGCCACACAGCGAAGGAGCCGCAGTGGCTTTAGCATCCGACCTCGAAGAGCAGCCTGATGCGGTGCGTGAGCCCGTTCTGTCGATCCGAGGCATCTCGAAAGGCTTCGGCGCCGTCAGGGCGCTGACCGACATCGACCTCGACGTCTACCCGGGGGAGGTCGTCGCCCTCGTCGGCGACAACGGCGCCGGAAAGTCGACGCTGGTGAAGATCCTCGCCGGCGTGCACCCGGCCGACAGCGGAGTCATCACCTTCAACGGCGCGCAGGTCTCCATCCCCTCCCCGACCGAGTCGCGGGAACTCGGCATCGCCACGGTCTTCCAGGACCTGGCGCTGTGCGACAACCTCGACGTCGTCGCCAACCTCTTCCTCGGGCGCGAGCGCGGCGGCTTCCTGGTCGACGAAGAGCTCATGGAGGAGCAGGCCTGGGCTCTGCTGCGCCAGCTCTCGGCCAAGATCCCCTCCGTCCGCATCGCCGTGGCCTCCCTCTCCGGAGGGCAGCGTCAGACGGTCGCGATCGCGCGTTCGCTGATCGGCGAGCCGCGCGTGGTCATCCTCGACGAGCCCACCGCCGCACTGGGCGTCGCACAGACCGCCGAGGTGCTCAACCTCATCGAGCGTCTGCGCGAGCGCGGGCTCGGCGTCATCCTGATCAGTCACAACATGGCAGACGTGCAGGCTGTCGCCGACCGCGTGGTGGTGCTGAGGCTCGGGCGCAACAACGGCGTGTTCCGCACCGCCGATGTCAGCTACGAGGACATCGTAGCCGCCATCACCGGCGCCACCGACAACCCCGTCAGCAGCCGCAGTGCCGCGCACGCGAGCGAGAAGGACGCAGAATGAGCGAGCAGACGAAGGACAACTCCGCGCCCACCACGATCGCGACCGACCTGCAGGACGAGCGGGTGATGCGCGGCGAGGGCCTGCGCGGCGTGGTCAGCGGATTCGGCGTGCGCGTGCGCACCGGTGACCTCGGTTCTCCGCCGGTGTACCTGGGTCTCATCGTGATCTGGATCGTGTTCCAGATCCTCAATCCGCGGTTCCTTTCCGCGACCAACCTCGTCGACCTGACCCTGCAGTGCGCGGCGCTCGGCGTCCTCGCTCTCGGTGTCGTCGTGGTGCTGCTGGTCGCCCAGATCGACCTGTCCATCGGGTCGCTCGCCGGACTGTCCTCGGCGATCCTGGGCGTGACGTTCATCAGCTGGCAGTGGCCCATCTGGCTGTCCATCGTCGTCGCGCTGGTCGTCGGCGCCGTGATCGGATACCTCTACGGGTTCCTGTTCACCCGGTTCGGCGTTCCCACGTTCGTGGTGACGCTGGCGGGCCTGATGGGCTTCCTTGGGCTCCAGCTGTGGGTGCTGGGTCCGACCGGAACCATCAACCTGCCGTACAACTCGTGGATCGTGCAGTTCTCGACCAACTGGTTCCTGCCGCCGTGGCTGGCGTACACGATCGCGGGTGTCGTCGTGCTCATGATCGTCCTCAACGACGTCACTCGGGCTCGTCGTCGCACGAAGGCGGGACTGTCCACCGGACCGACCTCGCTCATCGTGATCAAGGCCGTCGTCATCGCCGTCGTGGCGTTCGTCGCGATCGCGTGGCTGGCCACCAACCGCGGCGTCGCGGTGTCGTTCCTGTTGTTCATCGTGCTCGTCGCCGTCATGGCACTGCTGCTGACCCGCACCCGCTGGGGGCGCTGGATCTACGCGGTCGGCGGCAATGAGGAGGCCGCACGCCGCGCGGGCATCAACGTGCGGGCGATCTACATCTCGGCGCTGATGGTCGGCACGGTGCTGGCGACGCTCGGAGGCCTGATGCTGGCGGCGCGCCTGACCGCGGCGAGCATCTCGACCGGTGGCGGAACGACGAACCTGGTCGCGATCGCCGCCGCGGTGATCGGCGGGACCAGCCTGTTCGGCGGGCGGGGGTCTGCCTGGTCGGCGCTGCTGGGCATCGTCGTGATCCAGTCGATCTTCAACGGACTGACGCTGCTGAGCCTGGACTCGGACGTGCAGTTCATGGTGACGGGAGGCGTGCTGCTTCTCGCCGTGATCATCGACTCGCTCTCGCGCAGGTCCCGGGCGCAGCACGGCCAATCCTGACGGAGGGGAACGGATGCCCCGCCATCGCCCGCAGAGGGAGGTGGCGGGGCATCGCCGCGCCGGGACGCGGATGGAAAGTGCCGGTGGGGTGGCGGCGGAACCGACGTTGTCCATCTTCGTGAATGTCGCCACGGTGTCCAGCGGTGCGGCATCCGTTTCCAGAGCGGACGAGGGCAGTAGCATTTTCAGATGGATGCCAGCATCTTCTTCGTCATCGTCTGCGCGGTCGCGGTCGCCGCGATCGCCCGTTGGAAGGGATGGCCGGCACCCCTGCTCGTGACGATGGTCGCGCTTGCGGCATCCTTCCTCCACTTCGTGCCCAACCCCTCGATGGATGGGCACGTGCTGCTGAACATCGTGCTGCCGCCGCTGCTGTACTCCGCCGCGCTGGATGTGTCATTCATCAGCTTCACGCGGGCGATGCCGCAGATTCGGAGGCTCGGCATCGGGCTCGTCGTCGTGACGACGGTCGTGGTCGGGCTGATCGCCTGGTGGCTGTTCCCTGATCTGGGGCTGTTCGGCGCGCTGCTGCTGGGTGCGATCGTCGCGCCACCGGATGCGGTGTCGGCCGCTGCCATCGGCCGCAGGCTCGGTCTGCCGCGACGGGTGATGACCGTGCTGTCGGGTGAGAGCCTGATCAACGACGCCACCTCGCTCACGCTGTACCGCGTGATGGCGACAGCGGTGGTCGCGGGGGCGGCGACGTTCAACATCTGGGGAACCATCTGGCAGTTCCTTCTCGCGGTGGTCGTCGGTGTGATCATCGGCGTCGTGTTCGGCGCCGGTCTGCACCAGCTGCGGATGCGCAGCCAGGACACGGTCATCAACGGAACGGTCGGCCTGCTCGCACCGTTCGGCGCCTATGCGATCGCGGAGCAGCTGAACGGGTCGGGCGTGATCGCGGTCGTAGCGATGGGGCTCTTCGTGGGCTTCAACTCTCCGCGCACGAGCTACCTGACCCGGCAGCAGGAGGCGCCGCTGTGGCTGTCGGCCGACTTCCTGCTCGAGGCGTTCGTGTTCGCCTACATCGGACTGCAGCTGCCGCGCGTGGTCGCCGACCTCAACGACGGCGACGTCGGGCGGGTGATCGGCCTGTCGCTCGTGGTGCTGCTGGTCGTCCTGGTGGTGCGGCCGATGTTCGTCTATCCCGCGAACGCGTGGGGGCAGTGGTGGGCGAAGATGCGCCTGCGGAGATGGGAGGCGGTGAAGCGCGGGCACGGCCGTGTGCCCGTCGACGTGTCGAGACGTGGACGGCAGCCGCTCACCGAGCAGCAGCTGCGCATGAGGCTGACGGAGACCGAGCTCTCGTGGCGCGACAACGCCGTGATCTCCTGGGCGGGGATGCGCGGCGTCGTCACCCTGGCGACCGCACTCGCGGCATCCGACCTTGCCAGACTCGACAACGAGGCTGCGCACGCGATCGTCGTGACCGCGTTCGTCGTGACGGTCGGAACGCTGCTGCTGCAGGGGCTGACGCTGCCGTGGCTGATCAAGGCACTCGGCGTCGTCGACGACAGCGAGGCGCTGGAGGATGCCAAGCAGATCACGGCGGTGCGCGAGCGCAGTCGCGAGGCGGGCAAGGCGTACCTGCGCGACATGCGTCAGAAGTGGGCGGACAAGCACGGGGAGGCGCAGCTGAAGGCGTTCGACGACTTCGCCCGGCGCCTGGTGCGGGTGGAGGCGGATGCCGAGACGACGCAGATCGACCTGGAGCCCCGCCCGACCTACGAGCAGTTCCTCGCGATGTCGAAGGGGTGGCTGGCCGTGCGGCGTCAGCTGCTGCTGGAGGAGCGGGATGCCGGTAACCTCAGCGAGGAGGTCATGCACGAGCTCATCACGGCGATCGACGCCGAGGAGCTGGCGCTCGACACCCGTGTGGTGACGCGGAGCCAGTCCCGCCCCTGAGGCGGTGGCCTCTGAGCGTCCTGTTGCCTTGAGCGTCCTGTGGACTTGAGCGTCCTGTTGACTTGAGCGTCCCCGCCCCCGCTCAGCTGCGCCGCCCCTGCTGATTGACGTGACTCAGCAGGGGCGGCGGAGCCAGGCAGGGGCCGCGAGCGGCGCGGTGGGAATGCGAGAGCGCCCCACCCGGGTCGGGCGAGGCGCTCAGGCGGGCGGATGCTGTCAGCGAGTGGCTGCCGGCTCCTTGTCGGACTCGGGCTCGGCGGTATCCGCTTCGTCCAGGTCCTCGGCGAACGGCAGGCCGTTGCGGGGAGCGTTGTAGAGCTCCTCGTCGAGAATTCCCTCTCGCTTGGCGACGATGGTCGGGACCAGCGCCTGACCTGCGACGTTGAGGGCGGTGCGGCCCATGTCGAGGATCGGGTCGATCGCGAGCAGCAGGCCGACGCCTTCGAGGGGCAGGCCCAGGGTCGACAGCGTCAGGGTGAGCATGACGATCGCTCCGGTGGTGCCCGCGGTGGCGGCGGAGCCGACGACCGAGACGATCACGATCAGCAGGTACTGCACGAAGCTCAGCTCGATGCCGAAGAACTGCGCGACGAAGATCGCGGCGATGGCCGGGTAGATGGCCGCGCAGCCGTCCATCTTGGTGGTGGCGCCCAGCGGCACTGCGAACGAGGCGTAGCCGCCGGGGACGCCGAGGTTGCGCTCGGTGACGCGCTCGGTGAGGGGCAGGGTTCCGATCGAGGAGCGGCTGACGAAGCCGAGCTGAACGGCCGGCCACACACCGGAGAAGTACTGCTTGACCGACAGGCCGTGCGTGCGCACCAGGATCGGGTAGACGACGAACAGCACCAGTGCGAGACCGATGTAGACGGCGCCGGCGAACCAGGCGAGCGAGGTGAGCTTGTCCCAGCCGTACTTGATGACCGCGGAGCCGATCAGGCCGAAGGTGCCGATCGGGGCGATGCGGATGATCCACCACAGCACGCGCTGGATGATCTTCAGCAGTGACTCGGTGAAGGCCAGGAAGGGCTCGGCCTTCTTGCCGGCCTTGAGCGCGGCGATGCCGACGACCGCGGCGACGACGATGACCTGAAGGATGTTGAATCCGACGCTGGAGGAGTAGGTGCCCTCGGCTGCGCCGGGGGAGGTCGAGACGGAGAGGCCGAGGAAGTTCTGCGGAATCAGGCCGAGGAGGAAGTTCCACCAGGTGCCCACGGTGTAGGGGGCGCCGGTCTCGAGGTCGGCGCCGGCCTTGGCGCCGGGCTGGATGACCAATCCGAGCACGATGCCGATGATCACCGAGACGAATGCGGTGATCGCGAACCACAGAAGAGTCTGACCGGCCAGGCGGGCGGCGTTCTGCACGCGGCGCAGGTTCGAGATGCTCGCGACGATGGCCGTGAAGATCAGCGGCACGACGGCGGCGCGCAGCAGCGTGACGTACGAGCTGCCGATGCGGTCGAGCGTGTCCGACAGCACTGTCGGGTTCGTTCCGCTCGCGCCGAGTGAGACGCCGAGCAGGCCGACCGCGATGCCGAGGACGAGGGCTAAGAGGATCTGGAACCCGAAGGAGGTCAGGAGCTTCCGGACCGATCCTCGGGTGTCGGGCGCTTTCTGGGCGCGGGATGTGCTGCTCACGATGGCTCCATTGTCTTCGCGCGCCGGATGCGCGCCATGAGATCCAACGCTAGGAGAGAACCGGTATTCCGCGGCGGCTTGTGACGGATGATGACGGATGCGTCACCAGCGCCGCGGACGCTCCCAGAGGTTGCAGGGCGCGGTGCTGCCGCGCTTGGCGAGGCGCAGCGTGCCGTCGCACGGCGCCGTGCGCAGCGTGCGATCGAGATAGCAGGGCAGACATTCTGCGGGCTGAGGCTCTGTCAGAGCGGTGGCCAGCGAGTGGACGAGTTGTTCGGCTTCAGTGACGAGTGGTGTGTTCATCAATGAAGTGTCGAACATACCTCCGACATTCGTGGCCGTGATGTTCGACGAGGGCTCGGAGGGCGGTGAAGACTCGCGTCGTCTACCAGGGCTCGTCGCCTCGCGGGACCAGTTCGAGCACCTGTGGCAGCTCGGTCGGGAAGCAGGCGTGGAAAAGTTCGTCGATCTCGGGTTCTGTGCCGTAGTCGTCGACCAGCCGCAGACCGATCATTGTGCTCAGCAGCATGCCCTCTGCGAGAAAGCTTCTTGCGGTTTCAGTATCGAGTCCTGCTTCTTCGCGGAAGAAGCTCCAGACCATCGTGAAGCCTGCGCGCGCGGCAGGACCGATGACCGGGTGGCTGCCCAGAAGGTAGCTGTGCGCGAGCGTCTGGTGGAGTCCGCGGATGCTGAGCAGCTCGATGTATGCGTTGCCGATCCGCTTCGTCGCCGGCTGTTCGCTTGTGTCGGGGGCCAGCGCTGCGCGGAAGGACTTCATCATGCGGGCGAGCGCATCATCCATAGCGGCGAGGAACAAGTTCTCTTTCGTGCCGAACAGGCGCACGACATAGGGCTGGCTCACTTCCGCAGCGCGGGCGACTTCGTCTGTCGTCGCGCCGACATAGCCGCGGGCACCGAAGACAGCGATGGCAGCGAGCAGAATCTGCTCACGGCGCTCGTCCGATGAGAGGCGACGACCGGGGGTTCCTGCCGGGGTCGCAGCGACTTCGTCGACGCTGGGTGAACTCATGCTTGACATGTTATCAGTCGATTACTACAGTCTCTCAGGAACTTGTAATCATCTGATTACAACTGAGAATGATCCCACGCACCGCTGAAAGAAGTCATCGTGACTCTGTCCCCTTCGCTCGCGCATCGTCGTCCGTTCGGTCTGGTCATCGCGGCGGCGGCCCTCCCGATGTTCATGGCCACCCTCGACAACCTCGTCATGACCAACGCACTTCCTGTGCTCCATACCGCGCTCGGCGCGAGTGTGGAAGAACTCCAGTGGTTCGTCAACGCCTACACGCTCGCTTTCGCGAGCACGATCCTCGTCGCATCGGCGCTCGGAGATCGCTTCGGCAGGCGGACCGTCTTCATGGTCGGCATCGCACTGTTCGCGGCGGGCTCCGTTGCCGCGGCGCTCAGCTCTGATCCGACTCAGCTCATCGCGGCCCGCGCCGTGCAGGGCTTCGGCGGGGCTGGAGTGCTTCCACTGTCGCTGGCGCTTCTGGCCGGAGGTGTGGCGCCGGAACGACGGCCGCTCGCGATCGGCATCTGGGGTGGTGTCTCCGGGCTGGGCGTTGCGGTTGGGCCGTTGGTGGGAGGCGCAGTCATCGAGGGGTGGAATTGGCAGGCGATCTTCTGGATCAACGTCCCCGTTGCGGCAGTTGCGGTCCCGCTCGCACTCTTCGTGTTGAACAACGACTTCGGAGCCAAGGCGCGCATCGATGTGGTGGGAGCCGTCATGGCTGCGGCGAGTGTGCTCACGCTCGTGCACGGCATCGTGCGCGGCAACCAAGACGGGTGGTCCTCCCTCGGTGTAATCATCGAGTTGACCGCCGGCGCCGTGCTGCTGGTGGCATTCCTGCTCTGGCAGCGCAGGGCCGCGGCCCCGCTCATGCCGTTGCGCTTGTTCGCCGATCGATCGTTCTCGGCCACCAACGTCGTGGGGTTCGCGTTCAGCTTCGGCACCTTCGGTGCTGTGTTCATTCTGATCCAGTACCTGCAGGTCGTCCGGGGCTCCTCGCCGCTTGAGGCAGCAGTGCAGACGACGCCTTGGACGCTGGCACCGATGATCGTCGCGCCGTTGGCCGGCATCTTCGCGCCGCGGGTCGGCACGCGTGTCCTCATGGTTGCGGGGCTCATCCTGCAGGGTGTCGCTCTGCTGTGGATCGCACTCGTCATGACCGAGTCGACGGCCTATGGGGCGCTGATCGTCCCGTTCGTCCTGGCAGGTGTGGGCATGGGACTCGTGTTCGCCCCGTCGGCGACGGCGCTGCTGGCGACCCTTGGACTCGCAGACCACGCGAAAGCATCGGGAGTGAACTCGACGGTGCGCGAGATCGGGATCGCCCTGGGCACTGCCGTCATGACCGCGATCTTCGTGAGTGCCGGCGGCGAGTTGCGTCCCGATATGTACGTGGATGCTGCGCGACCGGCCGTGCTGGTCGGTGCGGCAGTCCTGCTCGTCGCAGCCGTGGCTGGGCTGTGGTTGCCGGCCGGGCGTTCGTCGACCAGGGCGGAAGCAGGAACGGAGGCTGCGGATGCCGCTGGCGGTGCCGACTTAGCTGCAAGTGCGCCGACATCCGGCCCCGACAGGCTTGCGAAAGTGTGACGGAGTCGTTCTTCAAACACTGAGAGCTTCACGATGCTGACGGGCAGGCTGCGCGTCGACGGGGTCCCGTTACGAGGCGCATCAGCCCCGATTGCGCGGATGCTGCTTCGCGGTGCGCTCGTTCCCGCGCTTGTAGTTGCCAGTCCAACGCGCCATCGCACCTTGCGGGTCGGCCTCGGCGTGCGCGAGGAACTCTGCGGCACGCGCGCCGCGTAGCACCGTGACCTTGCGGCCGTGATGCGAGATCACCACGCTGCCGTCGGCGCGCTCGTCGTACTCGAACCCGCTCGCGCCAGCCATCAGGTCACCTGCGACGCGCTCAGCACAAGCAGGTCGCCGACCTCGCACTCGAGCGCCTCGCAGATCGCGCGCAGCGTCGAGTACCGGATCGCCCGCGCCCGATCGTTCTTCAGCACCGAGAGGTTCACGATGCTGACCCCCACGCGCGCGCTCAGTTCGGTCAGCGTCATCCCACGCTCGATGAGCAGCTCGTCCAGACGGCAGTGGATGCCGGTGAGCTCGTCGTCGGTGTCCGCAGGACTCATACCAGCCCCTCCGTCTCGCGCTGCAGTTGCTGCCCGAAACGCAGAATCGCGGCGAGAGCGAACAAGGCGACCGCGACACCGATCGGCCATGGCTCCAGCGGCACGTTGACGGTGGGCTGCGGCAGCTGGTCAAACGGTGACCAGTCGTCCGGGTATCCGGTGTACTCGGCCGCGCTGATGTACAAGGCCTGGTACGACGCCATGGAACCGCCGATTCCCCGCAGGATCGGCGCAGCTATGCCTGCGACGAGAGCGACGAATCCGGCGATCAGCGTGAGCCGGGCCAAGAGCGGTGTGAACGGCTTCTCTTCCGCCAGCTCACGCAGGGCGACGAACACAAGCAGCGCGATCGTCGCCGGAAGCAGCACGCCGAGCAACTCACCGAGCGCCCACAGCAGGCGTGCGTCGAACGAGACCCCGGTCATCGTCAGTGGAACGAATGATGCTCCGGCGTCGCTGATGACCGCACTCCCGGGCTGTATGGTCACGCCGGGCAGCGGCAGAGGCCAGATGTTCTCCATCGGAACAGACATGGTCACGGACGGTTCTGTCAGATTCCGAAGCAGCCCGAGAAGGCCCGCGCCGAACAGCGCGATCGCGACGAGCAGGGTCAGCCGGCGCACGATGAGCAGACTGCGCCGACTCGACTTGAGAACCCCGGATCCGAGATTCCAGGCGAACAGCAGAATGAATCCCAGGATCAGTCCCACGACCGCGATCGCGGAGAAGTTGAAGACGGATGCCATCAGACCAGTCCTTCCGTGTCCTTCTGCAGCCGCACGCCCTCGGCCACGAGCAGGCCGACGACGCCCATCACGATGCCGATCAGCAGCAGGGGGATGTCGACGCGGTCAAGCATCCACAGCGGATCCCACAGCGGGAGAGCGATCGAATCGGCTCCATCGGCAGTCGACGAGTCGCCGTGAACGGCGAATCCGAGCTCGCGCACCGCGACATCGACGGCAGCGGCTTCGAGCTGCGGCGCGACCGCTGCGGCTGCGACGGCGATGACTCCGACGATCCCGAGACCCCAGGAGAGCAGCCGCGCGAACGGTCGGCTACGCAGCATCCGCATCGCCAGCATCACGACCAGGAGGCTGCCGCCGACGATCACCAGGATGTTCATGACCGCGGCGATGACCTGCAGCGACCGGGGGAGTGCGAGCGGTGCGTCGGCCGTGATGGTGACTCCGCTGTAGCTGGCGCCGTCGGCTTCGGACTCGGCGGGATGGACCGTGCCGTCGATGGGGATCAGCGGAGTCCCATCCGTCACCAGGTCCGCGCGACCGTTCCAGAGGTCGCCGACGATTCCTGCGATTGCGGGGACTGCGCCGATGAGCGATCCGATGAGGAGCAGCGCACCGAGGATCAGCGCTGTGATGAGTGCGGTCGTGCGAGCCGTGACTGACATCAGACCAATCCTTCCGTCTCGCGCTGCAGCCGCGCCCCCACCACGAACACCGTGCCGATCACCGACAGCGCGAACGCGGCGAGGATGAACGTGAACGGCTCGATCGACATCACGGCCGTGTCCGTCGGGCCGTCGGTCAGCTGCGCCATCGCGGCGTTCGCCAGCATGTTGTCGAAGAATCGGGATGCCGCCGCGCCCACCAGCCCGATCATCCCGCCGGTCATCACGATGCGGGTGTTGGCCTTGCCGAACACCCGACCGCGCAGGATGTTGCGGCTCAGCAGGATCAGGCAGGCGACGACTCCGGCGATCGTCACCACGAACGCCACCTGCCCGATGATGCCCGGGACAGCGCCCATCAGTCTCAGCGAGTCGACGGTGACGGATGCTGAGTCCAGCTGCACCGAGAGCGCGCCGGTCTCCATCTGCGCCTGAGCGGGAGTTCCGAGGAACTCCACCGCCACCTGCACGTCGCGCCCGATCGCCAGTTCGACGATCCGTGTCACCGCGTGCCAGATCGTCCAACCGGCGATCACGGCACCGGCGACCACGAACAGCACCATCGCCGCGGTGTCGCTCTTGCTGATCGTGCGCTCCTGGGTCTGCATGTCGTCCCTCATATCGATAGTCGTTGTTATCGCTTTTCGTTAACATAACGACAATCGATATGCCCGTCAAGAGTTCTATGCACTTGGTCTCGCTGAGCCCGCACCCCTCGGCGGGTTCGGGGGGCCACTATGCCGACGGCGAACACGGCCGATCCCGCCCTCTCCGGTAGTTACGCTCGATGTACACGGCGCCACCGCCGCTTCGCCCCGCGCGAAAGGAAGACACAGCATGTTCGAGAGATTCACGGACCGAGCCCGTCGAGTGGTCGTCCTCGCCCAAGAAGAGGCGAAGATGCTCAATCACAACTACATCGGCACGGAGCACATCCTGCTCGGCCTCATCCACGAGGGCGAGGGCGTCGCAGCCAAGGCGCTCGAGAGCCTCGGCATCTCCCTCGACGCCGTGCGCGAGCAGGTGCAGGACATCATCGGCCAGGGTCAGCAGCAGCCGACCGGCCACATCCCGTTCACCCCGCGCGCCAAGAAGGTGCTCGAGCTGAGCTTGCGCGAAGCGCTGCAGCTCGGCCACAACTACATCGGCACGGAGCACATCCTGCTCGGCCTCATCCGTGAGGGCGAGGGCGTCGCGGCCCAGGTGCTCGTCAAGCTCGGCGCTGACCTGAACAAGGTGCGCCAGCAGGTCATCCAGCTGCTCTCCGGCGCTCCCGGTCGCGAGACCGCATCCGTCGGCGCGCAGGCCAACGAGGGTCCGGCCTCCGCACAGGGCGGCTCGCAGGTGCTCGACCAGTTCGGCCGCAACCTCACCCAGGCCGCCCGCGACGGCAAGCTCGACCCCGTCATCGGCCGCGAGAAGGAGGCCGAGCGGGTCATGCAGATCCTCTCGCGCCGCTCCAAGAACAACCCGGTCCTGATCGGCGAGCCCGGCGTCGGCAAGACCGCCGTCGTCGAGGGCCTCGCCCAGGCGATCGTCAAGGGCGATGTGCCCGAGACGCTCAAGGACAAGCAGCTCTACTCGCTCGACCTCGGCTCGCTCATCGCCGGCTCCCGCTACCGCGGAGACTTCGAGGAGCGTCTGAAGAAGGTCACCAAGGAGATCCGCACCCGCGGCGACATCATCGTCTTCATCGATGAGATCCACACCCTGGTCGGTGCGGGTGCCGCCGAGGGCGCGATCGACGCCGCCAGCATCCTGAAGCCCCTGCTCGCGCGCGGCGAGCTGCAGACCATCGGTGCGACGACCCTCGACGAGTACCGCAAGTACTTCGAGAAGGATGCCGCGCTGGAGCGCCGTTTCCAGCCCGTTCAGGTGAACGAGCCGACGCTGCCGCACACGATCAACATCCTCAAGGGGCTGCGCGACCGGTACGAGGCGCACCACAAGGTGCAGATCACCGACGGTGCACTCGTGGCCGCGGCGAACCTCGCCGACCGGTACGTGTCGGACCGTTTCCTGCCCGACAAGGCCATCGACTTGATCGACGAGGCAGGGGCGCGTCTGCGTCTGAGCATCCTCTCCTCCCCGCCGGAGCTGCGCGAGTTCGACGAGAGGATCGCGAAGGTCCGCGAAGACAAGGAAGCGGCCTCCGAGGAGCAGGACTTCGAGAAGGCCGCCTCGCTGCGCGACCAGGAGAAGGAGCTGCTCGGCGAGCGGCTGCGCCTGGAGAAGCAGTGGCGGGCCGGCGAGGTCTCCGGCCCCGCAGTGGTCGACGAGGGATTGATCGCCGAGGTGCTCGCACAGGCCACCGGCATCCCGGTCTTCAAGCTCACCGAGGAGGAGTCCAGCCGCCTCGTGTTCATGGAGCGGGCGCTGCACCAGCGCGTCATCGGGCAGGAGGAGGCCATCGCGGCGCTCTCCCGCACGATCCGTCGCCAGCGTGCGGGCCTGAAGGACCCGAAGCGTCCGAGCGGCTCGTTCATCTTCGCCGGGCCCACGGGTGTCGGAAAGACCGAGCTCGCCAAGGCGCTCGCCGAGTTCCTGTTCGACGACGAGGCAGCTCTGATCTCCCTCGACATGTCGGAGTTCGGTGAGAAGCACACCGTTTCGCGGCTCTTCGGGGCGCCTCCCGGATTCGTCGGTTTCGAAGAGGGCGGCCAGCTGACCGAGAAGGTGCGGCGCAAGCCGTTCTCGGTGGTGCTGTTCGATGAGATCGAGAAGGCGCACCCTGACATCTTCAACTCGCTGCTGCAGATCCTCGAGGAGGGTCGTCTGACCGACGGTCAGGGGCGCATCGTCGACTTCAAGAACACCGTGATCATCATGACGACGAACCTCGGCTCGTCGGCGATCGCCGGTGGCCCTGTCGGCTTCCAGGTGGAGGGCAACTCGCAGACCACCTACGAGCGGATGAAGGGCAAGGTCGACGAGGAGCTCAAGCGCCACTTCAAGCCCGAGTTCCTGAACCGTCTCGACGACATCATCGTGTTCCCGCAGCTGGACAAGAGCGAGCTCCGTCAGATCGTGGGGCTGTTCACCAAGCAGCTGGGCGACCGTCTGCTTGACCGTGACATGACGATCGAGCTGTCGGATGCCGCGAAGGACAAGCTCATCGACATCGGCTTCGACCCGACGCTCGGCGCCCGCCCGCTGCGTCGGGCCATGCAGCGCGAGATCGAGGACCAGCTCTCCGAGCGCATCCTGCACGGCCAGCTCGACGCCGGCGATCACGTGAAGGTCGACGTCGTCGACGGCAAGTTCGACTTCGAGCACGCCCCCCGCGGCGAGAAGGTCTCCGTCGGCGTGAACACCGGCGGCGGCATCTCCGCCACGCCGGACCTCGCGGCCACCGGCACGGACTGATCCCCACGGCAGTGCACAGGAAGAGGCGGATGCTGCGGCATCCGCCTCTTCCTCCGCGTCATGGGACCTGACCGGCCGCGAGGAACCACCACAGCGCGGCCGCGCTCGCGACGACAGTGGCGAACGGGCCGATGATGTTCAGCAGCGCCGTCTGCATCCCCGCCCGGCGCGAGAGCAGGGCGATGACACCGTCGACGGCCTGCACGATCAGCATCGCGACAGCGATGGCCAGCAGCCAGCCGTCGAACCGACCGAAAAGCGGCACCACGGCCAGCACGAACAGGGCGAGGCTGCGCGCTGTCGTGTACTGGGCCACCTGCCTGGTCTTCTGGTCAGCGCTGCGCATCTCGATCGCCGAGAAATAGAGGCTCGGCACGCTGCTGATCAGGGTGACCACCGCAAGAACGATGTAGGGCGCGCTCATACGCGGACTATAGTCCTCCGCGTTCTAGGGTGGAAGAGTGAGCGAGTACACGATCCGACCGGCGCGCACCGCCGACATCAGCGGCATCCACCGACTCCTGGAGCCGCTGGTCGAGCGTCGCATCCTGCTCGGCAAGGATCTGGCGATCCTCTACGGCGCCGTGCAGGAGTTCATCGTCGCCGAGGTGGACGGCGAGCTGATCGGATGCGGCGCGCTGCACGTCATGTGGGAAGATCTCGGCGAGGTGCGCACACTTCTCGTCCGCGAGGATCACCTGCACCACGGCATCGGCCGCGCACTCGTCGAGGGGCTGGAGCAGCGGGCCGCGGAGCTGGGGCTCACCCGGCTGTTCTGTCTGACGTTCGAGACGGCGTTCTTCATCCGTCGTGGTTTCGAACCGATCGGCGAGCACATCGTGGACGCAGACGTGTACTCGCAGCTGCTGCGCAGCGGGGACGCCGGTGTCGAGGAGTTCCTGGATCTCGCCCACGTCAAACCCAACACGCTCGGCAACACCAGGATGATCAAGCACCTGAATTAGCCTGGAGTCATGCCTCGTCAGTCCGCCGCCGTCTATCGCCGTCGGAGGATCTTCGTCGTCATCCTCATCGTCGTGCTGATCGCCGTGATCGCCGGTGGTGTCTGGCTGGCTATCGCGCAGCCGTGGAAGACGACGGCGACCACACCGCCCGTTGCATCGACGACGCCCGCGACCACCACTCCGGCGAGCCCGACTCCGGCCACGACGAGCCCGGCACCCACCGGGTCCGCGAGTCCCGACCCATCCGGGACGCCCGGGATCGTCGCCTGCGAGCAGGACGATGTCGAGGTCGCAGCCGTGACGGATGCCGAAACCTATGCCGCCGACAAGCTGCCGCAGCTGTCCATCCGCCTCACCAGCAAGAGCTCCGTGGACTGCACCCTCAACGTCGGCTCCAGCACCCAGAAGTACACGGTGACCAGTGGCGGCGACGTGTGGTGGCGCTCGACCGACTGCCAGGCCGACCCGAGTGACATGATCGTCACTCTCAAAGCCGGCACGACGGTGAGCAGTGCGACGCCGGTCGTCTGGGATCGCACGCGCTCGTCGGTCGACACCTGCGACGAGAAGCACCGTGCGCGCGCCCCGGGCGGTGGCGCCTCGTACCACGTGTCGGTCTCGATCGGGGGATTCGACAGCGTCAGTTCACAACAGATCATCCTGCGCTGAATCGATTCGGACGCGGGTGCCCAGCTGTCTTTGGCCAGTATTTTGGGATACCATGGGCAAGGTTCTCCAGATATTGCGGTGAAGCCATCCCCAGTGGTGTCGAATCAAGCGTCCCCAGCGCTTCGACACTCACCGCGCGAGAACCCGAGGACCCTCTCGTATTCTCCAGTCCCCACTGGACGATTCGAGAGGGTCCCATTCTTTAAGCTGGGGGCATGGCTAAGAAGAGGGCGGCCGCGAAGCGCCCCGCACCCCAGGATTTCCGCGCCGAGGCGCTGGCTCAGGCTCTCGAGAAGCAGGACATGGCGGCAGTCGCACTCGCACTGCGCAACGGCAACACGATCGTCCCACTGATCAAGCCGGGCCCCCGCGACAACCCGCTCGATGGCGGGGAGGTGTGGACTTATCGTGATTCGAATTCCGGTGACGTCGCGCTGCTGCTGTTCAGCGATGCGAAGAACAAGCCGGCGAACCTGCCACCCGGGGTCGGGATCTACTCGCCGCTGTGGCTCAAGTCTTTCCTGACCACCCACCGCGACACGATCACGACGGTGTTCCTGGACATCGCCGGGCCCCACCCCATGCAGGCGGCGCCGGGCGACCTGCTGGCGGCGCTCGAGATCTGAGGGGTCAGAACGGCGGGACGTCGAGCTCCGGACGCCCGTCGACCGGCGCGAGGGGAACGTCGCGCTGACGCGCACCCGCCTGCGAGCGCACGTCGTTGAGAGCCTCCCGCAGTGTCTTCGAGCGCTCGTCGACCACCCGCTGGTAACCCAGTCGGGCGGCTTCGTTGCGCCGCTGCGCGGCCTGGGTGACGGGACGGATCTCTCCCGCCAGCGACAGCTCGCCCACCGCGGCGATCGTGCGCGGCACCGACCTCTGCCGGATCGAGCCGGCCACCGCGATCGCGATGGCCAGATCGGCGGCGGGCTCGGTGAAGCGCACGCCCCCGACCGTCGACACGTACACATCGAGCTTGGATGTGGCGATGCCCGCCCGCCGTTCCAGGATGGCCAGCACCATCGCCACGCGCGACGAGTCCAGGCCGTTCACCACGCGGCGCGGGTTCGGCGCGTTCGTCTCGATCGTCAGCGCCTGCACCTCCACCGGCAGCGCGCGCCGGCCCTCCATCGCGATCGCGACGCAGGTGCCGGGTTCCGCGGCGCCCTGCGAGAGGAACAGCCCGCTCGGGTCGGGGACCTCGGCGATGCCCGCGCCGGTCATCTCGAAGCAGCCGACCTCGTCCGTCGGGCCGAAGCGGTTCTTCAGGGCGCGGATGAAGCGCAGCGCGGTCTGCCGGTCGCCCTCGAAATGGCACACGACGTCGACGAGATGCTCCAGCACCCGCGGGCCGGCCACCTGCCCGTCCTTGGTGACGTGGCCGACGATGATCACCGGAAGTCCGCGATCCTTCGCCACGCGGATCAGCGTCGACGCGACCTCGCGCACCTGGCTCGGCTGCCCGGCGGCGCCGTCGATCAGGCCCGACGCCACGGTCTGCACGGAGTCCACGATCACCAGATCGGGCTTGACCTCGTCGATGTGTCCGAGGATCGTGGCCAGATCGGTCTCGCTCGCGAGATACAGCTCGTCGTGCAGCGCCCCGGTGCGCTCGGCGCGCAGCCGCACCTGCGCAGGAGACTCCTCGGCGCTGGCGTAGAGCACGCGTCGCCCGGACTTCGCCGTGGCGGCCGCGACCTCCAGCAGCAGCGTCGACTTGCCGACGCCGGGTTCGCCGCTGAGCAGGATGGCCGCCCCCGGGACGATGCCGCCGCCGAGCACGCGGTCGAACTCGCCGACGCCACTGGTGCGACGCGGGGCGTCGGCCGTGGTGATCTGCGTGATGGGCCGGGCGGCGCGGCTCGCCAGAGGCGCCACGGCATCCGTCTGACGGACGATGCCCGTGCGCACGGTCACCTCCTGTACCGTGCCCCACTGCTGGCACTCGCCGCAGCGGCCCGCCCACTTGGAGGTCGTCCATCCGCACTCGGTGCAGACGAACGGTGCGGGAGCGGGTTTGCGGACAGCCATGCAGCAAGGCTATCGGCGGCATCCGACAGTCGGGCTGCGGGCGGGCGAACCTGCGGGCGACAGCTGGGTAATCTGAACGCATGACTCAACCCCAGGGTGCGCTGCTCGTCGGCAGCGTGAACTACGACGACGCCGAGAAGACCATGAGTACGGCATCCGCGATGCTCGGCGGGCATCTGCGCCGCATCCCCGACGGCGAGGTTGGCAGGCGGTTCCATTGGATCATGTTCCAGCCAGATGTCCTGGGGCAGGCTGACGGAATCGAGCGCGTCGGTGACGAGCCGCGCTGGCTGCGCGAACTGGATGCTCGTCCGCTGCGCATCGCCGATGGCGCAGACGCGGCGGCGATCGAGCTTCCCGCCCTCGGCTACGCGGATGCCGCGATCGACTCGTATGCGATTTTCGAGAGGCTGCGGGATGCCGGAAAGATCGCCGAGGGCATCCGCTTCCAGGTCTCGCTGCCGACGCCGGTCGCCGTCATCTCGGCGTTCTTCGCCGGCGATGACCGCGCGGCCATCGAACCGGTCTACACCGCCGCGCTGCGGCGAGAACTGGATCGCATCCTCGTCGAGATCCCGTCCGCGGACCTGGCGATCCAGTGGGATGTCGCCAGCGAGATGGGCATCATCGAGCATGCATCCGGTTACGGGGCGACGATGCAGGCATGGTGGCCCGGCGATCCGTTCGACGGGCTGGTCGCACGTCTCGCCGCGCTGATCGAGGCGGTGCCGGATGGCGTCGAGGTCGGCGTGCACCTCTGCTACGGCGACGCGGGTGAGAAGCATTTCATCGAGCCGGCCGATACGGCGACGCTGGTCCGGTTCGCGAACGCCGTGACCGCAGCATCCGTTCGCGAGCTCACCTGGCTGCATCTCCCGGTGCCGATCGAGCGCGACGATGAGGCCTACTTCGCTCCACTCGCAGGCCTGGCGTTCGTCGGCGAGCTGTACCTGGGGCTCGTGCACCGCGAGGACGGCGTCGAGGGCGCGCAACGGCGGATCGCGGCAGCATCCACCGTGCTCGACGGATTCGGGGTCGCCACAGAATGCGGCATCGGCAGGGCGCCCGCAGGCACCACCGAGGACATCCTGCGGACGCACTCGGAAACAGCCTCCGCCTGGTGATGGCACGCGCGGGCACCTTGCGGCATGTCACGCACCATAGCCAGCGCGCTGCGTGGTTTTCGATTCGCGCGCAGGCCGCCGCGTATCGTAAGCTTGTCCGCGGTGACGTGTCCGAGCGGCCGAAGGTGCAACTCTCGAAAAGTTGTGTAGGGTAACCCCCTACCGTGGGTTCAAATCCCACCGTCACCGCCATTGTGATGTCTCAGGACATCGTGAACGGCTGAACCCCCGGTGACCGGGGGTTCAGCCGTTTTTGCTTTGGTAGTTCCTGTTGCGACTGGCCGGCGTGGCGGAGGGTGACCATCCCGTTCATGTCGACTTCGTCGGTGCGGGAGTGCCGGTTCGCGGCGCAACTCGATGATGCGGTCACGGATCGCAGGACTGAAGCTGAGCAGGGCCCGCTGGTCAGCCGACAAGCAGCGCCGTCCCCTTAGTGCGATCGGGACAGACGCCCTGCTCAGATTTCAACCCTGAAGCACGGACCGAAGCGCCTTCGCATAGGCCCGCGGATGGGTGGTGTTTCCGTTGTGACCACCCGGGAATTCGTGCAACGCCACGCCTCGCAGCTGAGACAGTGCTACGGAGCAGGCCCGGTCGAAAACGGCGGGAGGGGTGGCTGCGCCCGCGACGGGCACGATGCGTGTGGCAGTCTTCGCAACTGCTGCGACGTCGAGGGTGTCGCGGAGGATCGCAGAGAAATCGTGCTCGATGAAGAAGTCGAAGTTCTTCACGCGTTGCGGGGTCATGGGCTGAGCCGTCAAGTTCGGCTCGACGTCGGAGAGGCTCGGATCGATGCCCAGAACTTCGGCGACGGCAGCGAGCGCGGCTTTCAGCCCCTCCCTCCGGTGCAGGGTCTGAATCCCCTCCAGCTCACGTAGATGGTGGGCGCGCTGATCTGCCGCGAGCAACCGAGGTGATACCGGCTCATGAGCGATCAGCATTCTCACTTGCTCGGGATGCTCCGCAGCAAGGTGGAGCCCGATGGACGCGCCCAGGCTGCAACCGAGCATGAGGACGGGCTCCATGGTCAGCGCGCGTAGAAGCCGATGCGCGTCGTCCGCGTGCTGGTGCAGTGTGACGCCGCGGGTCGGATCCACCATCGTGCTCCGAGACAGTCCGCGGCGATCGTATGTCAAGACCGTGTAGTCCTCGACAAGCTGATCGACGAGGTCCTTCGAGCGGCCGGCGTCGCCCTCGCCGCTCTGTGAAATGAGCAGCAGCGGCCCGCGACCTCGAACCTCGTAATACAGGGTGGCGGACGGAACGTCGAGCAGGCCTGTCTTCATCGTGTCCATACCCGGATATTACATCAAAACTGATGCATCTAGCGTGATGTAGTCTGCAGGTATGGACGCGGTGGAGCTTTTCCTGCTCGGACGGACGCTGATGAAGATCGGTGAGAGTGCGTTACCCGTCGAAGGGATCGGCGAGCACACGACCAGTGTTCGCACCGTGCTGATCGTCGTCAGCGATGTCCGCGCGAACCCCGGCAGTGCAGTGGGGGAGGTGGCGTCGAGGACGGGTCTTCCGCAAAGCGCGGTCTCCGCCGCGGTCGCGCGGCTCCGTGATGCGGGTGCGATCACCACCGAGCCCGATCCGGCCGATCGCCGAAGACTTGTCATACATCCGGCCGAAGGGGTCTCCCCTCGGGTGGCGGAGGTTCGGTCGTCAGGAGTGGAAGGCGCGCTGGAGATCGCACTGGACACCGGCGATCCTCAACGTGTCGAGACCGTCGTCGCGTTGCTCGAGGATCTCCGGCGTCACTTGTCCCCCGCAGCTCTCACCCGCCTCCGTCCCCCTGGAGGGCGACAGTCAGGCCACTGAGTCCTTTGTCGGAGCGCATTCGCTCAGAGCTCCTGATGCAGATGTTCTGCACCCGGCCGCTCACCGGCCTTCCTTTCGGATGATCCCGGTCAGGCGGATGGCTGAGACGAGGAAGAAGATCGCGCCGAGCGTCGCGTATCCGCCGGCTCCCGCAATCGCCTGAGATCCCTGGATGCCCTGGATCAGGAACGCTGAACCGGCGAAGACGGAGATGCCCCCGCTGAGCATCTGCGGCACCTGTCCTCCGGTGCGGCGGTTGCGGATGGCGGAGATGAGCTGGGGGATGCCGGCGCCGATGGCCCAGATTCCCCAGACGGCGAGAGCAGCCGGCGCGGAGAATGATGATGCCACACCGAGTGCGACGGCGACGAGCACGCTGACGATGACGTTGACCCATTCGGATGCCGAGGATCGATCCTCGGCGGGATCGGCACGCAGCTGCCAGAGCACCGCGCCCGCGTCGAAGAGCGGATAGATGGCGAGGAGGACGGTGACGACCGGGCCGGTGTTCATCGAGGCGACGACGAGCAGTGCGGCCCAGACGACGGCGAACGCGGCTCGGATGAAGTACAGCCGGCGCAGTGCACGGCTGAACGCAGGAGGGGTGACGGTGGTGGTGGTCATGAGCGTTCCTTCTTGAGACAGGTTATGTAGAGTTACTAGTTCGTCTACCTGATGAAACATAGACTGACATCACCGCTGGCGCAACCCAGCCCTACGCACGGAGTGAGAATGCACGCTGACGGAGCAGGTCCGGAGAAGGCGCCCGCACGGCGCGGGGAGACGCGAGAGCGCATCCTCGACGCGGCGAACGAGCTCTTCTACAGCCAGGGCATCCGCGCCACCAGTGCCGATCGCGTCATCGAGCTGGTCGGCATCACGAAGGTCACGTTCTACCGGCACTTCCGCACCAAGAGCGACCTCGTCGTCGCATACCTCGAACAGCAGGCCGCGGCGGAGCGCGGGTGGATGGAGAGCCTCATCGAGATGGGCGACCCGCTCGGCTCGCTTCGCGCCTTCGCCACCGGCATCGGCGAGGCGAGCTGCCGACCGGGCTTCCGCGGCTGCGCGTTCATCAACGCCGCCGCGGAGTTCGCAGACGCCGAAGACCCGGTGCGCAAGACCGTCGACGCTCATCGCGCCTGGATGCTCAAGGTGTTCGAGGCCGTCGCGCGGGATGCTGCGGTGGAGGATGTCACCGCCACCGCGCGTCAGCTCATGCTGCTGCGCGATGGTGCCATGGTCAACGGCTACCTCGGCGCGCCGGAGGCGCTCGCCTCTTCGCTCGGCGCGGCATTCGCCTCGATCATCGAACCCGCCCGGGGTCGAGTATGAAGACCATCGGGGTTCTGGGTGGCATGAGCTGGGAATCGTCGCTCGAGTGGTACCGGCGGGCGAACGAGCAGGTGCGACGGAACCTGGGTGGCCACCATTCCGCGCGCATACTCCTCGACTCTCTCGACTTCGCCGAGATCGAGGCGCTTCAGGCCGCGGGGGACTGGGATGCTGCGGGCGCGATCCTGGCCGAGCACGCCCGCCGACTCGAGCTCGGCGGTGCCGAGCTCATCGTGCTGTGCACCAACACCATGCACCTCGTCGCCGACCGGATCGAGCAGGCGGTCACTGTTCCGTTCCTGCACATCGTCGATGTGACCGCGGATGCGGTGCTCGACGCGGACGTGCGTCGTGTCGGACTGCTCGGCACAGCCTTCACCATGGAGGAGCCGTTCTATCGCGAGCGGCTGGAGGCTCATGGCATCGAGGTGCTCGTCCCGGATGCCGAGGATCGTGCGGTCGTGCATGCCGTGATCTACGACGAGCTGGTGCACGGCGTCATCCGCTCGGAGTCACGGGCCCGATACGGCCGGATCATCGACCGCCTCGCGGCGCGCGGTGCCGAGGGTGTGATCCTCGGATGCACAGAGATCGAGCTGCTCGTCTCTGCCGCTGACTCGTCGGTGCGCGTTTTCCCGACCACAGCACTGCACGTCGATGCCGCGCTGGCCGCCGCCGGGCTGGAGCCTCGCGCCGACGACCGCTGAGGTGCGATGGCGGAGATGAGGGCGAGGCTGTCTCAGGCGCGCCGGTCGTAGTCCTGCTGGGACGCGACCACGTCGCCCAGATGCTCGATCGACCATTCCTTCAATGCATGCAGGGGCTCGAGCAATGTCTCGCCGGCGGGCGTGAGCGAGTACACCACGCGCACCGGCACCTCGGCGTACACCGTCCGATGCACGAGCCCGTCGCGCTCGAGGGCGCGGAGGGTCTGCGTCAGCATCTTCTGCGAGACGCCTTCGACGCGGCGGCGCAGTTCGGAGAAGCGCGCATCGCCCTGGCCGAGGATGCCGACGATCAGCACCGTCCAGCGGTCGCCGATGCGATCCAGGATGCGACGGGTCGGGCAGTCGGCGCGATACGGGCTGGCACGGAAATCCGGATCCGAGACGGTGGTTACCACAAAGTGCCTTCTTCCCTTGAGCGACATGCTCTCCTATGGTAACCAAGGGCTGCCATTCGGAGCCAGTGTCTCTACAGAAGGAATTCCATGTCGCGCATCATCGTCCTCGGCGGAACGGGCTATGCCGGATCCGCCATCGTCGCGGAGGCCGCATCCCGTGGCCACGAGGTCACCTCGTACAGCCGCTCGCTGCCGGAGTCGCGGATCCCGGGTGTCGACTACCTGCAGGCGGACGTCACAGACGGGGCTGCGCTCGCGGAGGCGATCGACGGTGCGGATGCCGTGGTCGGCGCGCTCGCGCCGCGCGGAGCCCTCGCCGAGACCTTCCGCGACGTGTACGCGAACATCGCGGAGCTCGCCGACGAGGCGAACGTGCCCCTCTACATCGTCGGCGGCTACTCGTCGCTGCGCCCTGCTCCCGGTGCCGCGCGGTTCGTGACCGACCTCAGCCACGCCCCGGCGGAGTACCACGCCGAGCTCACCACGGTCTCCGCCCTGGTCTCCGATGACCTGCCTGCGACCTCCGAGAGCCTCGACTGGGTGTTCGTCAGCCCGGCCGGACGCTTCGGCGCCCACGCCCCCGGAGAGCGCCTGGGGCGCTACCGTGTGGGCGACGACGTCGCGCTGCGCCCGGAGGACGGCGGCGAGATCTCCGGGGCGGACTACGCGATCGGATTCGTGGACCTCATCGAACAGGGCGACCGCCACCGCGCGCACCTCAACCTCGCCTACTGATGGCTCGATCGCGGCTCGGGTGATCACGCAGATCGCCCGAGCCGCGAAACGCCACCGCTTCCGCCGCGTAAGCTCAGGCATCATGGCGACAGGCGCGACGATCCACACCTTCGATGTGCAGCTGGCGGATGTGGATCGCGGCGTGTACGACGATTTCACGCTGCGGGTGGCACGGCATCCGTCCGAGACCGATGCCTACATGCTCACCCGCCTGCTGGCCTACTGCCTCGAGTACGAGGAGGGCATCGCCTTCACCGAGGGCATCGCCGCGACCGACGAGCCGGCGGTGCTCGTGCGCGACCTCACCGGCCGCGTCACGGCCTGGATCGAGGTGGGTGCACCGGATGCCGCGCGCCTGCACTTCGGCAGCAAGCTCGCCGACCGCACCGCGATCTACACGCACCGCGACCCGGGCAAGGTCATCGCGCAGTGGGCGGGCAAGACCGTCCACGACGCGGAGGCCATCGTGCTGCACAGCTTCGATGCGGGATTCCTCGACGATGCCGCCACCGCACTCGCCCGCCGGAACACCATCACCGTCTCGGTGACGGAGCGGCAGCTGTACCTCGAGCTGAACGGCACGCAGCTCAGCTCGGCGGTGCACGACCAGCCCATCCAGCAGTGACGTCGCCGGCGCCCTCCGCAATGCGGTACCGTGTTCCCATGATCACCCGTTGGTATGCGTATTTCGAGTCGGCTCTGGAGGGGCCGGCGCCGATGTAGCGCGCACCGACACCTTCAGAGCCGACAAGCCAGAGCATTCGCTCTGGCTTTCGCCGTTTCGGCGGGCTCTGCGCGGGTCCGTCACCACTCACAGGACAGGACCCCGCTCATGACCCAGACACTCACTCCGACCACGACCGACCTGCACGTCACCGGGTTCACCCCGATCCCGTCTCCTGCCGAGATCACGCGGATGCTGCCGATCGGCGCCGAACGCTCCGCGCTGGTCTCCCGCAGCCGCGACGAGGTGCGCGCCGTGATGAACGGCACGGACGACCGTCTGCTCGTCGTGGTCGGTCCCTGCTCGATCCACGACCCCGAGGCGGGTCTCGACTACGCCGGACGTCTCGTCCGCGAAGCCGACCGCTTCAGCGATGACCTGCTGATCGTGATGCGCACCTACTTCGAGAAGCCGCGCACCACCGTCGGCTGGAAGGGCCTCATCAACGACCCGCACCTCGATGGCAGCCACGACATCGAGACCGGACTGCGCCTGGCGCGCGGCTTCCTCCGTGACGTCGCGGCTCTCGGCCTGCCGTGCGGCACCGAGTTCCTCGAGCCGATCAGTCCCCAGTACACCGCCGACCTGATCACCTGGGGGGCGATCGGAGCGCGCACGACCGAGAGCCAGATCCACCGCCAGCTCGCATCCGGCCTGTCCATGCCCATCGGGTTCAAGAACGGCACCGACGGCGGCATCCAGGTCGCGTTGGACGCCGCGTCCGCGGCATCCGCTCCCCAGGCCTTCCTCGGAATCGGCGCCGACGGGCGCGCCAGTCTCGTGACCACCACCGGCAACCCCGACACTTCCGTGATCCTCCGCGGCGCATCCGACGGCCCGAACTACGCTCCCGAGCACGTGCGCAGGGCTTCCCAGCGGCTCGCCGCCGCGGGTCTCGCTCCGAGACTGATCATCGACGCCAGCCATGGCAACAGCGGCAAGGACCACCTGCGGCAGGCGCAGGTCGCGGCAGAACTCGCGGAGCAGATCTCCGTCGACGGCGCGGCGATCGCCGGCGTGATGCTGGAGAGCAACCTGATCGCGGGTGCGCAGAAGCTCGACGTCGCGGCCGGTCCGGCGGGACTCGTCCCCGGGCAGAGCGTGACCGACGCCTGCATGGGGTGGGATGCCACGGCGACGGCGCTGGATCAGCTCGCGGCGGCCGTGCGGAACCGCCGCCGGCGCTGAACGAAGTGGATCATCCCAGTGCGGTGCACCGTCAGATCATCGCATCCAGTGGGAGCTCTCCAGTGGCGCTGGTGAGTCCTCACCCCCGGGATGTGTGCACTTCCAGCACGGCGTCCAGCTCGACCGCGGCCCCGCGGGGCAGAGAAGCCAGGCCGAGCGCGCGTCGAGCGGGCGGCGGGTCGTCCGCGAAGATCTTCCGCAGGACTTCGCTGGCGCCATCGGCGACCTCGCCGTGACGTGTCAGCTGTGCGGTGCTGCGGACGAAGACGGAGAGCTGCACGAGGGCAAGTCCCTCCAACGTGCCATGATCCTCCCGGATGGATGCGAGGAGCCGCAGCGCCGCTTCCGCCGCTGCGGCACGGCCCTGTTCCACGGTGAGTTCGTCGCCGATCCGCCCGAGCGTCACACTCGTGTGCCCGGCGGTGTACAGCAGATCGCCCGTGCGCACGCACTGGCGCATCACGGGGGAGTGCGGGCGTTCGATTGCACCCAGCTCGAGTGAGAGCGCGTCTCTGCTCATGGTTGGATCCTCTCGTCGTGGCCAACGTCGGCCGACACGGTCACAGGACTCACGATCCAGTGCACCTCAGCCTCGTCGGATCCGACATTGACCGTGCGGTGCAGCTGCGAGCTGCGATACTCGATGGTGTCGCCGGCCGACAGCAGGTGCGACGTTCCATCGATCTGCACATCCACGCTGCCGCGGATCACGATGAGAAATTCCTGTGAGTCGCCGTGGTTGTACGCGTCCGGTCCGGTGGACTCACCCGGGTCGAACTCGCCCGCAAAGATCTCGATGTGCGAGAGCGGGCGCGGGCTGAGTAGGTACTTGCGTGCGCCACCGTCAAGGATGAGTGGCCGCTCATGGTGCCGAACCACACGCGGGCCCGATGGCGGATGCTCGTCGAAGAGCTCGCCAAGGGATATGCCCAGCGCGGAGGACACCTCGCGCAGCGTGCCGAAGCTCGCACTGCACATGCCTCTCTCCAGCTGACTGAGAAAACTGGCACTGACTCCGGATTCGTCGCCCAGTTGCGTGAGGGACAGGCGTCGGAGCTTGCGGATCTCACGGATGCGCGCGCCCAATTGCAGGCGGTCGGGTCCCGGGTCGCGGGTGTCTTTACTCATCAATCGTTATGGTACCGCTTCATGCCGCTTGTAGAGTCACTAAAAATGAATTACAGTAACAACAATCGCGCTGAGGGCCGAGACCCGAACGCAGTCAATGTCGACGATGCCTTCCGAGGCCCGACCCGAGAGGTAGCCCCCGTGAACTCCGCATCCCCTCCGAAGGCGCAGTCCGCCGAGAGTCCCGACCTCGACATCGCTCCGCTGCAGGTCGTGCCGCTCAAGCGCTATGGGCGCATGGCTATCGCCGTGGTCGCTGCCGTTCTCGCCGGGGCGTTTCTGTACACGCTCATCACGAGTGAGAACCTTGAATGGAGCGCAGTCGGACGCTACATGTTCGACCCCGTCATCCTCCAGGGCGTGGTGCTGACGGTCCAGCTCACCGTGCTGGCGGTCGCCATCGGCATCATCCTGGGCGTCATTCTCGCGCTGATGAAGCTGTCTGAGAACCGGGTGCTCATCCTGCTCGCGGACCTTTACCTGTGGTTCTTCCGCGGCACACCCCAGCTCATTCAGCTGATCTTCTGGTTCAACCTGGCATTCCTCTTCCCCCGCATCGATCTCGGCTTCGTCAGTTGGGACACGAACACGCTGATCACGCCATTCATCGCAGCCCTCATCGGCCTGAGCCTGAACGAGGGCGCGTACATGGCCGAGATCATCCGCGGGGGCATCCTCGGCGTCCCGCGTGGCCAGCGCGAGGCCGCGATCGCACTCGGCTTCACACCCCTGCAGATGATGCGGAAGATCATCCTCCCCCAGACCATGCGCATGGTCATCCCGCCAACGGGCAACCAGGCGATCGCCATGCTCAAAGTCACCTCGCTCGTGTCGGTGATCTCGGCCCGCGACCTGCTCACCAATGCGCAGATGATCTACTCCCGCAACTACCTCGTGATCGAGCTGCTTATCGTCGCCAGCATCTGGTATCTCCTGCTGACCTCCGTGTCGACCCTCCTCCAGTCGCAGCTGGAGAAGAAGTATGCGGGGCGCAGCGGTGCGGCTTCCAACCGAGCGGCCAACCGCAGCCTGGTCAAGCGACTCACCCAGATGGGAGCACAGCGATGAACGCCATCGACAACGCGGTGGCCGCACGGCCAATGGTCCATGCCGTGCAGGTACGCAAGAGCTTCGGCGGCAACGAGGTGCTCAAGGGCGTCAGCCTGGAAGTTCAGCCAGGCACGGTCACCGCTTTGATCGGGCCGTCCGGATCCGGCAAGAGCACCT
>Ga0160443_100215_pt1 | contig 71273 bp, 60 predicted proteins | sample HID1972I_E1MG_FD_108244 | JGI IMG/M metagenome (GOLD analysis project Ga0160443, IMG submission 108244) | Enriched pill bug-associated microbial communities from UW Madison campus, WI, USA - HID1972I_E1 MG | ecosystem: Host-associated > Arthropoda: Insects > Digestive system > Unclassified ... | reverse complement strand
CGCGCCTGGTAGGGCGAGTTGTCCAGCACGGTTTCATCCACGTCCAGCACCACGGCCGGCTTCAGGCCCTTGGCGGCGTTGCCGCGCTCCTCCGGCACCAGCGCGTCCCAGTTGGGTTCCTTGAGGGCCTTGTCCAGGTGATCGGCGGCGGCGCGGTAGGTCTGCTCGGTGATCGCGCGGTATTCCTGCGCGCGCTGCATCCACAGCACGGCATTGAGGTTGTCATTGGCGGCCACGGCGGCATCGCCGGTGGCAGCCGGGGCGCTCGCTGCGGCAGCGGCTGCCGGCGGGGCGGCATCGGCCGGGGTTTCGGTGCGCTTGCAGGCACTCAGTGCCAGCACGGCACAGGCAAGCACGGACAGGGAAACAGCACTACGACGCATGGCATTCACCGGCAACAGATTCGCGCCAGTTTACCGGCTTGTCCCGCGGCATTCATGTGGCCGGCGGGGCTCGGCTATGCTGCACGCCCCTGAAACACCGCAGAGCGCCCCATGACCGACGACACCCAGACCCCTGCCCTGCCCGTGCTCAGCGCGGCCCAGGCCCGCGCGTTGGGCTGCCTGATCGAGAAGGAGGCGACCACTCCGGACGCCTACCCGCTGACGGTCAACGCCGCCCAGGTGGCCGCCAATCAGAAGACCGCCCGCGAGCCGGTGATGGCGCTGTCGGCCGGCGACGTGCACCACGCGCTGCGCCAGCTGGAGACCCTGGGCCTGGCGCGCCAGCAGTACTCCTCGCGCGCCGAGCGCTACGAGCACCGCGCCGGTGCCGCGCTGGACCTGACCCGCCAGCAGCTGGCCATCCTGGGCCTGTTGCTGCTGCGCGGCCCGCAGACCCTCAATGAGCTGCTGACCCGCAGCGAGCGCCTGGTCCGTTTCCAGGACGTGGACGAACTGCGCCACCACCTGGAGCGCATGATCCAGCGCGGCATGGCGGTCCAGCTGCCGCGCGCCAGCGGCCAGCGCGAAGACCGTTACATGCACCTGCTGGGTGGCCCGGTGGATGTGCAGGCGTTGGCGGAGCAGTATCGGTCGGCGCCGTCCGGCGGTGGCGGTGGCGCCGCCCATCCGGCGCTGGAGGCACGGGTGCAGCAGCTGGAAGCCACGGTGGCCGACCTGCAGGAACAGCTGGCCGAGCTGCGCGCGCAGTTGGGGGGGTGAAGTGCAGCCACGCATGGCGTGGCTCTAACGGTCGGATGGCGTTGTTCCACCGGGTCAGACGGCCGGGCTCTACCGGGTCAGACGGCTGGCGCGCCCGGGGTGGCGAACAGCAGTACCACCCCCTCGTGTGGCGGCGGCAGCAGCAGGTCGCCACGATCCTCCATGCCGAGCCTGCGCAGCAGGGCGGCCGAACGCACGTTATCCGGCGAAACGATGCCGTACAGGTCGGCGCAGCCCAGCACGTCGCGCGCGTAATGCATCACCCCGCGCGCGGCTTCGAACGCGTAGCCGTGGCCCTCGTACTGTGACAGCAGCGCATAGCCGATATCCGGTGCCGGCAGTCCGTCGCGACGGACCAGGCCGGCGTTGCCCAGCCAGGCGCCGTCTTCGCGGCGGACGATCGCGTACATGCCGAAGCCATTGAGGGTGTAGCTGCCCAGCACGCGCTCGGCGGTGTAGTCACGCGCCTGCGCCAGGGTGCGCACGCCGCGGTCGGCGATGTTGCGGATGAAGCCGGGCTCGTTGAGCAGGGCCAGCATGTCGGCCGCATCATGGTCGGGGTCGATCAGGCGCAGGTGCAGGCGGTCGGTCTGGATCACGGCGGACATGCGGGTACCGGTGGGTGGCGATACCGCGATTGTGCCGTAACGGCGATGGGTAGATCCGACCCATGGTCGGATCTACCGATGCTCAGTCGAACAGAGCCTGGATCGCCGCCAACCCGGCGCTCGCGCGTTCCTTCTTGCGCGCCGCATCGGCGACCGGATCGGCACCATCGCGCTGCATTTCCTCGGCCGGAATCTCATCGAAGAACCGGCTGGGCTTGAGCCGCACGTGCTCGCCGAACTTGCGGGTGAGCTTGCTGTAGCTCATCCACAGCTGCACCTTGGCACGGGTGATGCCCACGTACAGCAGGCGCCGCTCTTCCTGCAGGTTGCCCTCGTCCAGGCTGACCTGGTGCGGCAGCACGCCGTCCTCGCAGCCGATGATGAAGACATACGGGAATTCCAGGCCCTTGGAAGCGTGCATGGTCATCATCCGCACCTGGTTGCCGCCATCGTCCTTGTCGTTGCGCGACAGCAACGCCAGCTGCGCGGCCAGATCCGCCGTCGATGCCCCCCGCGGGCCGCCTTCGAACCACTGCGCCAGTTCTTCCAGGTTGCCGAGACGACGCTGGTACACGGACTCTTCCTTGCACGAACTGCGCAGGTCCGAGACCAGCCCGGAGTCCTTCACCAGCTTGCGCACCAGGTCGCCGGAGCTGAGCTTGGGCATCTCCGCGCGCAGGTCGCGCAGGATGTCGGTGAAGCGGCTCAGGCCATTGGCCGCACGCGGCGGCAGCTGCGAGAGCGCACCGATCGCTTCGGCGGCATGCGCCATCGGCAGGTCTTTTTCAGACGCCAGCTCGGCCAGCTTGGCCAGCGTGCCGGCGCCCACTTCGCGCTTGGGCGACTGCACCGCGCGCATGAACGCCGTATCGTCGTCCGGGTTCACCAGCAGGCGCAGCCAGGACAGCGTGTCCTTGACCTCCTGCCGTTCCAGGAACGCGGTGCCACCGGTGATGTGGTACGGCGCGCGCACCAGCTGTAGCGCTTTTTCCAGCGGCCGCGACTGGAAGTTGCCGCGGAACAGGATGCAGAAATCGCTCCACGGAATCTTCTTGGAGGTGGCCAGGAAGGAGATTTCCGCCGCGACTTTTTCGGCCTCGTGCTCGCTGTTGCGGCACTCCCACACGCGGATGCGCTCGCCGTCGGCCTGGTCACTCCACAGCTTCTTCAGGTGTTCGTGCGGGTTGTTGGCGATCAACGCATTGGCCGCGCGCAGCACGCGGTTGGAACAACGGTAGTTCTGCTCCAGCTTGATGATTTCCAGCGCCGGATAATCGCGCGCCATCTGCTGCAGGTTTTCCGGATTCGCACCGCGCCAGGCGTAGATCGACTGATCGTCATCGCCCACGCAGGTGAAGTTGCCCTTGCTGCCGGCCAGCTGCTTGAGCAGCCGGTACTGCGCATCGTTGGTGTCCTGGCATTCGTCGACCAGCAGATATCCGATGCGTTCGCGCCAGGCGATGGCGATCTCGGGATTCTCTTCCAGCACCTGCACCGGCAGCCGGATCAGGTCATCGAAATCGACCGCGTTGAACGCGGTCAGGCGCAGCTGGTAGCGCTCGTAGACGCTGGCCGCTTCCTTCTCGCGCGTGCTGCGCGCGGCCGCCATCGCCTGCTCGGGCGAAAGGCCGGCATTCTTGGCGCGCGAGATCAGGTTCTTCACGTCCTCGATGTCGTCCGGCTTGGCCCCGTACATCAGGTCCTTGACCTGCGCGGTCGAGTCGTCGGCATCGAAGATCGAGAATCCGCGCTTGAGTCCCACCGCGGCGTGCTCGATCTGCAGGAACTTCAGGCCCAGCGCGTGGAAGGTGCAGATGGTGACGTCGTCGGCGTCTTCCCCGCGCAGGCGCTTGGCCACGCGCTCGCGCATTTCCTTGGCCGACTTGTTGGTGAAGGTGATCGCCGCGATCCGCCGCGCCGGGTAGCGCTTGCTGGCGATCAGGTGGCCGATCTTCTCCACGATCACGCGCGTCTTGCCGCTGCCGGCGCCCGCGAGCACCAGCAGAGGACCTTCGCAGTGCATCACTGCCGCGTGTTGGGGAGGATTGAGACCGTGCATGCCATCTCCGGGGGAGGGGCATTGTAACGGGCCGCCCGGCCGGCGCGTGGCGATCGCCGGCAGCGGACGAAAGCGTCCGCTCCCATGGACCCGGCAGCCACGAGAGGCGGCCGGGCGTCTAGAATTGGCCGATGGCCAAGCTCTATTTCTATTATTCGGCGATGAACGCCGGCAAGACCACCACCCTGCTGCAGTCGGCGCACAACTACCGCGAGCGGGGCATGCGCGTGGCCATCCTGACCCCGCGGCTGGACGATCGGGCCGGGCGCGGCGTGGTCGCCTCGCGGATCGGCCTGAAGGCCGACGGGATCGCGTTCCAGCAGGACACCGACCTGCAGCAGCTGATCGCCGACGACATCGGGGCGCACGGCCCCTTGGGCTGCGTGCTGGTCGATGAAGCCCAGTTCCTGACCCGCAGCCAGGTCTGGCAGCTCAGCGAGGTGGTCGACCAGATGCGCATCCCGGTGCTCTGCTACGGCCTGCGCACCGATTTCCGCGGCGAGCTGTTCGAAGGCAGCCAGTACCTGCTGGCCTGGGCCGACGAGATGCAGGAGATCAAGACCATCTGCCACAGCGGCAAGAAGGCCACGATGACCGTGCGCGTGGACGAGCACGGCCACGCGGTGCAGGACGGCCCGCAGGTGGAGATCGGCGGCAACGAGCGCTACGTGTCGGTGAGCCGCGCGGAGTTCAAGAAGATCACGCGCGGCGAGGGAAGAATCGACCCGGCACAGGTCCCGTTGCCGCTTTGATCAGTACAGCGTGCGTTCCGGCGCGCCCTTCGGCGGCGGGCTGTACTGGTACAGCCACGTTTCGGTGAGGGTCTTGCCGCCGCTGCGCAGGTACAGGCGGATGTCGATCTGCTCGGTGGACTCGTCCGGCGGCACGACATCGAACATGGCGCGGTAGCCCTTGATCTCGCGCAGCGGACGCGCCGAGACGATCTCGGTGCGGCCACGGCTGACCTGGACCACGGCTTCGACCTCCCCCTTGTCGATCAACGCCGCCAGCTCGCCGCCTTCGAAATCGACCGCGAAGCGCCACGAGAAATACGCGCGCTTCTTGCCGATCACCCCGCCCAGGCCGGTACGGCTGGCCACGCAGTGCGCCAGCGGGGTGCGGGCAGGCGGCTCGGCGCCCCAGTACAGGCGGTAGCCCAGCAGCAGCTCCTGGCCGGGCTGCGGCTTGGCCTCCGGGTTCCAGAACGCCACGATGTTGTCGAAGGTCTCATCCACGGTCGGGATCTCGACCAGCTGCACCGAGCCCTTGCCCCACTGCCCCTTCGGTTCCACCCACAGGCACGGCCGCTTCTCGTAGAAGACGCCGTCGTCCTGGTAGTGATCGAAGTTGCGGTCGCGCTGGAGCAGGCCGAAGCCGCGCGGATTGTTGTCCACGAACATGTTGAAGCGCAGGTTGTACGGGTTGCACAGCGGGCGCCAGATCCATTCCCCGGCCCCGGTCCACATCGACAGGCCGTCGGTATCGTGGATCTCCGGGCGCCAGTCCCAGGCCATGCGGCGGTCGTTCTCGCCCACCTGGTACATGCTGGTGCACGGCGCGATGCCGAGCCGCTCGATCGCCTTGCGCGGGTACAGCGCGCAGTCGATGTCCATCAGCAGCACGTCACCGTTGGTGATCGCGAAGCGGTAGGCGCCGGTGGTGCTCGGGGAATCCAGCAGCGCGTACACCACCAGCGTGTCGGAGTCCGCCGCCGGCTGCTCCAGGTAGTAGGCGATGAAGTCCGGGAACTCCTCGGGCTTGCCCATGCCGGTGTCGATCGCCAGGCCGCGCGCGGACTGGCCGTACTGGCCTTCCTTGCCGACCGCGCGGAAATAGCTGGCACCGAGGAACGCGGCGAAGTCGCGGTTGGTGTCCTTGCGCGTGTTGAGGCGGAAACCGGCGAAGCCAAGGTCGGCCGGCAGGTGGCTGCCCTTCAGGCCGCTCTTGCCGTAATCGAACGCCGCGCCGTCATAGGCCAGCTCCTGCGCCTTGCCGTCGGTCACGTCGAACATCCGCACCGGCGAGTGGAAGTACAGGCCGAGGTGGAAGAACTTGGCCTGGTAACGGCCGGGCTGGTCGGCCCACAACGCATGGTCCTGGCGGTACTGGATCGACTGGTACTGGTCCCAGTCCAGCGCTTCGACCGGGCCGGGCAGCGTGCGCTTGTGGCTCTGATAAGCGGCCTGGGACAGCGCGCGGGCCTGCCCCTTCAGCGCGGCGAAGTCGAACGGCTGCGGCTGGCCGAGCCGGCGCAGGCCGACCTGGTTGCCCTGCGCGGCGCAGGCCGGCAGTGCAGGCAGGCCAAAGGCGGCCAGGGCCACGGAGGCATTGCGGAGGAAGTCGCGTCGTTGCATGCAGGCAGCGATGGCAGGGAAGGGCCGGCCATCATAGGCACGCAGACGTTAATTCGCCGAAGTGAATACGGCGCAGCGTTCAGGCAGCGCGCTCAGGGAGCAGCGGCCACCTGCGCCGATGCGCAGGCCTGGCGTGCCCGCTCCACCTCCGCGACCAGCTGTCCCCCCTGCGGGAACTGCGCCTGCAGCGTCTGCTGGAGCTGCCCCAGCGCCTCGCGGGCACGCGCCGGTGCGCTGCGGCAGTCGAGTTCGGCCATCGCCGCCCGGGCACGCCAGCGCAGCGCGCGGCTCCCGGGGTCGGCCGTGTCGCCCACCAGCAGGGGCGCCAGCGCGCGGCGGGCTTCCACGGTCTGGCCCATGCGGCCCAGGTTGCGCCCCCAGGCCAGCTGCAGCGCACGCTGCAGGGTCGGGCTGGCGGACCCGGCCCGGTCCACCCGGCGCATGAGCGCGGCCAGCTGCTCCCCGGCCTGGCGCGGGTCGCCGTGCGCACTGACCAGCTCGGCCATGCGGCGGTCGGCCTGCTGCACCGAGGCATCGTCATCGCCGCGCTGCGCGGCCTGCCACTGCCGCCCCTCGTGCAGGGCGGCCAGGGCGGCCTGCCAACGCCCGGCCAGGGCCAGGGCCTCGCCCTGGTCGTACAGACCCTGCGGCAGCAGTCCCACGCAATCAGGCTGCCGCCAGATCGCCACGGCCCGGGCGAAGTCATCGAGGGCGGTGGCGCTGTCGCCGCGCTCCATGGCCAGCCGGCCCAGCGCGTGCCAGGTCAGCCCGGTATCGCGGTGCTGCTCACCCAGCGCCTGCCGGGTGAGGCGATGGATCTGCTGCAGCTCGGCCTGTGCCTGCTCGAGGTCGCCGCGCTGCATCGCCAGCAGGGCGCGCAGGCGGCGGATCGAGAGGGTTTCGGGGTGGTCCGGTCCATACAGCGCCACCGCATCGGCACCTGCCAGCCGCAGCGCCTGCTCGGCGGCGTCCACGTCCCCCTGCGCGGCCAGGCTCTCGCCCATGTGCCGGCGCAGCGCGATCAGCTGCGGGTACCGCGTCGTGGCGCCGGCCTGCAGCAGCTGCAGCGCCTGCCGGTAACCGGCCAGCGCCGCCGGGGCGCGGCCATCGTCGCTGTCCAGCGCGGCAAGGTCGGCCAGGCTCTCGGCGGTGCCGGGCGTATCGCGGAGGATGTCGCGGCGCAGGACCAGCGCCTGGCCGAAGGCGGCGCGCGCGTTGTCGCGGTAGCCCAGCAGTTGCTGGCAGCGGCCGAGCTGGGTGTGGTACGCGGCCACGGCCGCCGGCAGCCGCAGGCGGTACTCCGTGGCCAGCGACTGCATCGGGGTGAGGTGGGTCACGCAGTCGCGCGAGCGGCCGAGCATGCGCAGCGCACGGCCGCGCTGGGTCACGGCCTCCAGCTGCAGCGTCGGCGGGACCTCGCCGACCTCCTCCAGCAGCGCGCGCTGGCGGTCCAGCGTCTGCAGTGCCAGCTGGTAGTCGCCCATGCCGATCCGGAGCCGGCCGATCACCCCTTCCAGCTCGGCCAGCGACAGCGGCTGATCCCGCAGTTCGGCCTCGCCGCGTTGCTGTCCGGTCGCCAGCAGCTGGCGGAGATCGAAGCTGCCATGGCGCACGCCGGCGGCGCGGTCGAACAACCCCACGGTGAAATCCTGCATGGCCTGGGCCCGCGCGATCTCGCGGCGCGCCTGCTGCATCTGCCACAGCGCGGTCAGTGCCAGGGCAAGCAGGGCCAGCACCGCGACGCTGCCCAGCGCCACCCCCCACCGGTGCCGGCCCAGGTATTTGCGCAACCGGTAGCCCACGTGCTGCGGACGCGCATGGATCGGCCGGCCTTCGAGGAAACGGCGCAGGTCCTGGGCCAGCGCTTCGACCGAGGGGTAGCGCTGTGCCGGCTCCTTCTGCAGGGCTTTGAGCAGGATGGTGTCGAGGTCGCCACGCAGGCGCCGTGACAGGCGCCTGGCCGCCACCGCGTGCTCGCCACCGGCGGCGGCCAGCCGCGCCATCACCGACGAGGCACGCGGTGCCTGCACCTCCAGGATCGAGCGTTCCCACTCGGCATCGCTGTGCCGGCGCAACCGGTAGGGTTTCTGGCCGGTGATCACTTCGAACAGCACCACGCCCAGCGAGTAGACATCGGTGAGCGTGGAGACCGGCTCGCCACGCACCTGTTCCGGCGCGGCGTAGTGCAGGGTGAAGGCGCGCGCTTCGGTGGGCGGATGCGCGGGCGGCTTGCCGTCGTCGTCGTCCAGCAGCTTGGCGATGCCGAAGTCCAGCAGCTTCACCTCGCCATCGGCGGTGACCAGGATGTTGGATGGCTTCAGGTCGCGGTGCACGATCAGGTTGGCGTGCGCGTGGCTGACCACCGCGCACACCTGCAGCATCAACTGCAGGCGACGCTCCAGCGACAGCGCCAGCCGCTGGCAGTGGTCGGTGATCGGCTCGCCTTCGACATAGGCCAGCGCCAGGTACGGCTGCCCCTGCAGGTCCACGCCCGCATCGAACAGCTGGGCCAGGTTGGGATGCTGCAGCCGGGCCAGGATTTCGCGCTCGCGGCTGAAGCGCTGGCGCAGGCCGGGGTCGGCGTAGCCGCTGCGCAGCAGCTTCAGGGCCACCTGGCGCTCGTACAGACCGTCGGCGCGCTCGGCCAGCCAGACCTCGCCCATGCCGCCCTCGCCGAGCGGACGCAGCAACCGGTAAGGGCCGACCCGGGTGCCGACCCGGCTGTCTTCGGGCGCGGCGGTCCACAGCGGCTGCGCCAGGAACTCGTGGCTGTCGCGCTCGTGGGCGAGCAGGCGCTCCACGTCGTCGGCCAGGTCGGGATCCTCCGCGCGCAGGCGCAGCAGCCGCTGCTCACGCGCCGGTTCGGGCAGTTCCAGCAATTGATCCAGCAGGCAGGACAGCTGCCGCCAGCGTGACGCCTCCATCGCGCCTCTCCCCGGACGATGCGTGGCTGTTCAGGACTCCCCGACCGAGGCCAGCAGGAACATGCGCGCCTTCTGCCAGTCGCGGCGGATGCTGCGCTCCGAGCGCTGGCACAGATCGGCGATCTCCTGCTCGGAGAGGCCGGCGAAGTAACGCAGTTCCACCACCTTGGCCAGGTGCGCATCCACCGCATGCAGCTGCGCCAGCGCGACATCCAGCGCGAGCAGGTCTTCATCCAGGCGCACGCCGCTGCTGCTGTTCTCGGGCAGTTCCACCCGTTTGAGATCGCCGCCGCGCTTGCGGGCCAGCCGGTTGCGTGCGTAATCGACGACCACGCTGCGCATCGCCGAGGCCGCATAGGCGAAGAAATGCGCACGATCCTCGAAGCGCGCCGCGCCCCGGGAGCCGAGCAGCTTCAGATAGGACTCGTGCACCAGCGAGGTGGCATCCAGGGTGCGTCCCTGCTGCCCGGCCAGCTGCCGGCGGGCCATGCTGTGCAGCTCGTGATAGAGCAGGGTCAGGACCCGGTCGAGCGCGGCGCGGTCGCCCGCCCGGGCCGAATCCAGCCACACGGTGATATCCGGTCCTTCGTCCATCGCACACCCCCGCCGGTGATGTTGGGCGGACTATACCGCCGGGCGGGCGACTGGCGCGCGACGATTCAGCGCTGGCAGTGCCCGCACCAGACGCTGGCGCGCTGGCCGATGGTGGCGTGGCGGAGCAGCCGGCCGCACTGGCGGCAGGGCTCGCCTTCACGCCCGTAGACCAGCAGTTCCTGCTCGAAATACCCCGGCGCCCCGTCCGGATTGATGAAATCGCGCAGGGTGGTGCCCCCGCGCGTGATGGCGTAGGCCAGGATCTGCTTCACCGCGTCGGCCAGGCGCTGGTAGCGCTCGCGCGAGATCCGCCCGGCCTCGCGCAGCGGGTTGATCCCGGCCATGAACAGGCTCTCGGCGGCATAGATGTTGCCGACGCCGACCACGATGGCCTGGTCCATCAGGAAGGTCTTCACCGAGGCGCTGCGGCCGCGGCTGCGGGCGAACAGATGGTCGCCGTCGAACGCCTCATCCAGCGGCTCCGGGCCGAGGCCGGCCAGCAGCGGATGGGTCTCCCCGGCCGGCTGCCAGAGCAGGCTGCCGAACCGGCGCGGGTCGTTGAAGCGCAGCAGGCGGCCGTTGTCCAGGCTGATGTCCACGTGGTCGTGCGCCCGCACCGGGGTGTCGCCGGGCAGCACCCGCAGGCTGCCGGACATGCCCAGGTGCAGCACGGCGCTGCCCACGGCGGTATCCAGCAGCAGGTATTTGGCGCGGCGGCGAACGCCTTCGATGGCCTGGCCGGGAAGCTGCTCGCTGACCTCCGGCGGGATCGGCCAGCGCAGGTCCGGGCGACGCAGGATCACACCGTGGACGCGGCGGCCTTCCAGATGCGGCGCAAGGCCGCGGCGGGTGGTTTCTACTTCGGGGAGCTCGGGCATGGCGCAATTCTAAGGCGTCCCCCGATGAACCGCGGTGGAGCGGCACCCTGCCCCGCTACGGTCCGAGTGACGCTCAGCGCGGCGGTGCCGCCAACTCGCGCGCACTCAGATAGCCATCGCCATTGGCATCCTGTTTGTGGAACCGCTGGACCAGCGTCTGCCGCTGCTGCTCGCGCGTGATCGGCGGGCCCTTGCCACCGGGCAGCTCATCGGCGCCGAGCACGCCATCGCCGTTGCGGTCCATCCGATCGAAGGCGTACAGCAGCCACTGCACGTACTCCTCCCCACTGACCCGGCCATCGCCGTCGGTGTCCATGCGCTGCAGGTAACTGCCGGTGTCGGTGACCTGCGCATGGGCCGTCGCGCCGAACAGGCCCACGGCCAGGCCCAGACACGCAGAACGCCGCACGAGGCGGCGTTTCGCTGACACGTTCCCGGGCGGGAGGCGCATCGATCAATGTGCCGTCAGTGCGTAGCCCTTCAGGCGCGCGGCGTAGTTCTGCAGCGCGGCGATGCCACTGGCTTCGGCTTCATGGCACCACGCCTGGAGCAGCTTGAGGCGCTCGGCGGCGTCGTTGCCGCGCGCTTCGAGCAGGGCGGCCAGGCGGGCGCGGTGTTCGACCAGCACGCGGATGCGCGGGCGCTGCTCGACCCAGGTGCTGAGCTGGGCGCGGCAATCCGGCTTGAGCCAGCGGCCGTCGTTGACCAGGCCACGACGCATGCGACGCGGCAGCAGCTTGCGCAGCTTGGCGCCGGCCATCGCGGCCTCTTCGCGCAGGGCCGGCACGAACACGTTGCGCTGGTAGTCGGTCATCGCCTGGAAGCGGTGCGACAGCAGGGCCTTGAGGGTTTCAGCATCCGGCACGGCGATGTTCGGTCGCACGTCCATGCTCGGTGCCACGCGCAGCACCTTGGCCAGACGCAGGGCCTGCAGGCCGCGGATCACCGCCCAGCCGATATCGAACTCCCAGCGGCGCATCGAGAAGCGCGCCGAGCTCGGGAAGGCGTGGTGGTTGTTGTGCAGTTCTTCACCGCCCACCCAGAACGCCCACGGCGTCAGGTTGGTGGAGGTGTCGGCCGATTCGAAGTTGCGGTAGCCCCACCAGTGGCCCAGGCCATTGATGACGCCGGCGGCCCAGAACGGGATCCATGCCATCTGGATCGCCCAGAGAGCCACGCCGGGCAGGCCGAACAGCACGCTGTTGATGACCAGCAGCGCGACCGGGCCGAGATTGGCGTGCGGGGTGTACAGGTGGCGCTCGATCCAGTCGTCCGGGGCACCACGGCCGTACTGCTCGATGTCCGCGCGCATCGCGCGGGCCTCGCGGTACAGCTCCACGCCGCGCCAGAACACCATGCCGATGCCCTTGGTCACCGGGCTGTGCGGATCTTCATCGGTCTCCACCTTGGCGTGGTGCTTGCGATGGATCGCCACCCACTCCTTGGTGATCATCGAGGTGGTCAGCCAGGTCCAGAAGCGGAAGAAGTGCGCGATGACCGGGTGGAAATCCACGCCGCGGTGCGCCTGGCTGCGGTGCAGATACAGGGTCACGGCGAAGATGGTCAGCTGGGTGAACACCAGCAGCACCAGGCCCATGCCCCACCAGCCGAGGCCGACGACACCGCCGGTCAGGAAGTTGAGGAGCGTATCGAACATCGCAGGACTCCGGGCCGCGGTCGGCCGTCAAGGAAACAGGGATACCTTCGGACATCATGGGGCCTGACGTTGCAAACTTCATCCCTCTGATGCCATTTTTGCGCAGTCATTCAGTTCCTCCCTTACCTTCGTGAGCATGCCCCCGCATTCATGACAGTCGCAGCCTCGCCGGTGGTGCCGGCCTCCCCCGTCCCCCTGATCGAGCTCGACCGCGCCTGTGTCATCCGCGGCCAGGTCCGGGTCCTGCACGATCTCAGCCTGCGCATCGAACAGGGCCAGCACACCGCCCTGCTCGGCCCCAACGGCTGCGGCAAGTCGTCCTTCATCAAGCTGATCACCCGCGAGCTCTACCCGCTGACGCATGGCGATGGCACGGTGGCGGTGCGCGTGCTCGGCCAGAACCGCTGGCAGGTGGACCGGCTGCGCTCGCAGCTGGGCATCGTCACCGGCGATCTGAGCAGCAACCTCTCCGACATGCCCGGGCTGACCGTGGAAGAAGCGGTGCTGACCGGCTTCTTCGCCAGCTTCGTGGTGCCGGCTTTCCGTGAAGTGAGCCCGGAGATGCGCGACCGCGCGCGCGAAACCCTGGCCATGACCGGTGCCCTGCCCCTGCTGCAGCGTGGCTATGCCGAGCTGTCTGCCGGGGAAACCCGGCGCGTGCTGATCGCCCGCGCGCTGGTCAATCGGCCGCAGGCCCTGCTGCTGGATGAGCCCTCCACCGGGCTGGACCTGATCGCCCGCGAGCAGCTGATCGCCACCATGCGTGATCTCGCCCGCCAGGGCATCACCCTGGTGCTGGTGACCCACCACATCGAGGAGATCATTCCCGAGATCGAACGGGTGGTGATGCTGCGCGGCGGCAAGATCCTCGCCGATGGCGCGCGTGCCGAGCTGCTGCGCGATGCGCCGTTGTCCGAGCTGTTCGGCGGCCCGATCCGGGTGGTGGAGCAGGCCGGCCGGTTGAGTGCGTTCGCGGGCTGAGCCGCCCCGCTCCACGCCGGCCATGTGGGGTGCACGTGGGCACGCCATGCCGGATCTGGCCGGATGACGAACGGCCGCTGTCGTTGAAGGATGAAGCTGCGATCATGCCGCTCCCCTCTTCTTCGAGACCCGCCGATGTCCTCGTCCCTGCGCTCCGCTGCCGTTCGCCCGATGCTGGCGACCGCCCTGCTCGCCGCCCTCGCCGGCTGCTCGTCGACGGCTGCGCCGCGCACCACGGCGGTGGAAGCCTCGGTCACCACCAAGGCCGTCGGCTACCTGCAGGGCGCTGCCGTGCCGGGCAGCCTGGCGCTGGTACCGGCGCCGCCGGCCGCCGGCTCGGCCGGCTTCGCGCTGGACGAACAGGTCAGCCGTGAAGCCCGTGCCCTGCGCGGCAGCCCGCGCTTCGAGCAGGCACACCGCGACGCCGAACTCGCCTTCCCGGCCGGCGCCAACCAGTTCTCGTGCGCGATCGATGTCGATGTGGACGCGGTGAAGACGCCGGCGCTGTACCGCCTGCTGGAACGCAGCCGGATCGATGCCAGCGCGGCCACCCGCACGGCGAAGAAGCACTACCAGCGCGCGCGGCCGTTCATGGTCAATGGTGAGCCCACCTGCTCGCCGGAAGACGAGCAGGACCTGCGCGGCAACGGTTCGTATCCCTCCGGCCACACCTCGATCGGCTGGGCGTGGGCGTTGATCCTGTCGGAGATCGCACCGGACCGCGCCGATGCGATCCAGGCGCGCGGCCGCAACTACGGCGAAAGCCGTCTGGTCTGCAACGTGCATTGGCAGAGCGACATCCTGGAAGGCCGTTTCATGGGCGCGGCCGCCGTGGCACGCCTGCATGACAACGCCGCGTTCAACAGCGACCTGTTGGCCGCGCGCAAGGAGATCGCCGCGGCGCGCAGGGCGGGGCTGCATTCGGCACGGGATTGCGCGGCTGAAGAAGCGGTGTTGAAGGTGCGGCCGGCGAGCGCGTTGTAAGGCGACACCTGCCGATGGCATGGCATTGTGGGTAGAGCCGGTCGCTGGCCGGCTCTTCGCGGTGCCCCAACAGGGTGCAGAGCCGGCCAGCGGCCGGCACTACCGATACAACGGTCGGCGGTCGGCGGTCGGCGGTCAGCGGTCAGCGGTCAGCGGGACGATGGCGGCACACACAAGAAAACGGCGCGGATTTCTCCGCGCCGTTTCTGTTTCAACAGCGTGCCCACCAAGGGTGGGCACCTACCGCATGACGTGCATCAGAACTTTGCGGTGAACTCCAGGCCGAACGTGCGCGGCTCGTTGAGGAAGCCGGTCAGGTTGTTGAAGTCGATCGCGCCGACCACGCGCACCTGGTCGGTCAGGTTGCGGCCGTATACGGCGACGTCGTACTGGCCGTAATCCCAGTTGTAGCCCAGGCGCAGGCCACCTTCCAGCGAGGAGCGGCTGCGGAACTCCGGCGACTCGTACAGGAAGAAGTTCACTTCGCTGCGGTACGCCCAGTCGGTGTAGACGTAGAACTCGCTGGCATCGTTGACCGGGAAGCCGGCGCGCAACGTCAGGTTGTGGATCCACTTCGGCGCCTGCGGCAGCGGGTTGCCGTTGACCAGTGCATAGGTGCCGCCATCGATGACCGTGGTCGGGTCGGTGATGGTGCAGCCGCCGCCACAGATCGCCACCGCCAGATCCTTGTCCTTGATCTCGGTGTCGTTGTAACTGCTGCCCAGGGTCAGCAGGACGTGGTCGGTCAGGTAGGCTTCGAAGTCGAGCTCGGCGCCCTGGCCGAGGGTCTTGTCGGCGTTGAGCAGCGTCGCGGTGTTGTTGGTGCCACCCACGGCGATCAGCTGCTGGCCGTCGACGTTGTAGCGGAACACGTTGAAGCCCAGGCGTGCACGGCGGTCGAACAGGTCGGCCTTGATGCCGGCCTCGTACGAGATCACCTTCTCCGAATCGGCCTGCGAGACGCCGCCGAAGGCCAGGCGGCCCTGGATCGACGGTGCGCGGAAGCCCTTGGCCACGCGGGCGTACGCGTTGAGGTTGTCGGTGATCTGGTAGACACCGCTCAGGTCCCAGCTGACGTCGTTGACGTCGGTCTTGGCGATGTACGGGCCGCTGACCGGGGTACCAAACGGCACGGCCTGCAGCACGCTGGCGCTGAAGTCCTTCTTGTCCTGCGTGTAGCGCACGCCACCGCGCAGCTTGAAGCGCTCGGTCACGTCAAAATCGCCGGAGGCGAAGGCCGCCCACGCCTTGTTGCGCTGCTGCTGCACGGCGTGACCGGTCTGCGGATTGCCCGGGGTCAGCGAGTCGTAGTTGAAGCTGTCGATGGTGACGTCTTCATCGAAGTAGAAGACGCCGGCCTGCCAATCGAAGCGGCCCCACTCATTGGATTCCACGCGGAATTCCTGGGTCCACTGGCGGTGGTGCGGCAGGCCATCGGCCGATTCGGAGGCGAACGGGATGTTGCCCGGGCCGTAGTTGCCGGCGCCGAGGAAGCTGGCACCGTAACCGCCGTCGATGTCGCCATGGTTCAGCGATTCGGCGGTCTCGTAGCCGGTGATCGAGTGCAGCGTCACGCGGCCCAGGTCCCACTTCAGGCGCGCGCTGCCGCCCCAGGTTTCCAGGTCGGAGAAGTTCTGGCCATCGGTGGAGACTTCATCGCGGTCGAAGTTCTCGACCAGCTGGTTGGTGCCCGGCTTGAGGATGTTGGCGCGGAACAGGCGCGCGGTGCCGTTGAGCTTGCGCTTGTGCAGGTTGAACAGCGCTTCGACGTCATCGCCTTCGTACAGGAACTGCACGCGGGCGGCGGCTTCGTCATAGCCTTCGAAGCCCTGCGCCGGTGCGCCCTGGCGGGTGTTGGTGACCCAGTCGTCGCGGCGCTGGTACAGCGCGGAGACGCGGGCCGACCAGCGGTCGGTCAGCGGGCCGCCGTAGGCGCCCTGCGTGTTCCAGGTGTTGTAGCTGCCGTAGGCGACCTTGATGTACCCGTCGGCATCCTGCGAGGGACGCGCCGAATCGAACTTCACCACGCCGGCCGGGGTATTGCGGCCGAACAGCGTGCCCTGCGGGCCACGCAGCACTTCCACACCGGCCAGGTCGAACAGCGGGAAGCCCTTCAGCAGCGGGCTTTCCTGCCCCCCGTCGTCATACACCAGCGACACCGGCTGCGAGGCATTGAGGTCGAAATCGGTGTTGCCCAGGCCGCGGATGTAGAAACGCGGGAAGGCACGGCCGTAGGACGATTCGATGTTCAGGCTGGGCACACGCGCCGACAGGAAGCGGATGTCATCGCCGGCCGAACCGAGCACGTCGAGCTTTTCACCCTGGATCGCCGAGATCGAGACCGGCACGTCCTTGGCGTTTTCGACGCGGCGTTGCGCCGTGACCTGCAGCGTATCGAGGGCGACCGGATCCTTGGTGACGGGGGCGTCCTGGGCTGCGGCCGTCAATGGCAGCAGGGCGGCAAGCGCGACAACGAGCGGGTGCACGGACGGGAAACGGCCGTGGGCAGTGCGGTTCGGGAACATGGCGTTTAGGCTGTGTTGGGAGGGGTGGTGGACCGGCGCTACCAGACAATTGTTGCAGTACAGCAACAGAGCCGCAAACAACCGCTATTCATTACCCCCTTCCGGCAGCGCGCGTTGTGACGGCGGTCGCGGCCCGGCATCCCGGGTCATCGCCTGAATGCCCGGCCCCGCCGTCCTGCCGGGCCTGCCGTCGCTTCGGTATGCTGGCGGCCCTCGATGCCCATTCACGTTGCCACGCCGATGACCTCACTGCGCCGTACCCGCCTGACGCTGTCCGTTGCCCTGCTCGGCCTGCTGGCCGGTTGCGGCGGTGATCCCGTGCGCCCGACCCCGCCGCCGGCGGCCGTTCCGGTGACGCCGGCCAAGCCGGTCAAGATCGGCATCGCGCTGGGCGGCGGCGCGGCCAAGGGCTTCGCCCACATCGGCGTGATCAAGATGCTGGAGGCCAACGGCTTCGAGCCGGTGGTGGTGTCCGGCACCAGCGCCGGCAGCGTCGTCGGCGCGCTGTATGCCAGCGGCATGGACGCGTTCCAGATGCAGTCCAGGGCGGTGGCCCTGGATGAAGCCAGCATTCGCGACGTGCGCCTGTTCTCCGGCGGTCTGGTCCAGGGCCAGAAGCTGCAGGACTACGTCAACGCGCAGGTCGACAACCGCCCCGCCGAAAAGCTGAGCAAGCCCTTCGCCGCGGTCGCCACCCAGCTGGAAACCGGTGAGCGCACGGTGTTCGTGCGCGGCAATGTCGGCCAGGCGGTGCGTGCGTCCAGCAGCATCCCGGGCGTGTTCGAACCGGTGAAGATCGGCAAATACAACTATATCGACGGCGGCGTGGTCAGCCCGGTGCCGGTGGATGCGGCGCGCCAGCTTGGCGCGGACATCGTGATCGCCGTGGACATCTCCAGCAAGGCCAGCGGCAAGGCGCCGACCGGCATGCTCGGGATCGTCAACCAGTCGATCTCGATCATGGGCCAGCGGCTGGGCGAACAGGAGCTGGCACGCGCGGACGTGATCATCCGGCCCAAGGTGCTCGACATCGGTGCCGCCGATTTCGGCCAGCGCAACAACGCGATCCTGGAAGGCGAGAAGGCCGCGATGGCGGCGATGCCGCAGATCCGCGCCAAGGTCCAGCAGCTGCAGAAGGCGCGTGCTGCCGCGCTGGCCCCGCCGCCGCCCAAGCCGAAGTGCGATGAACCTTCGCGCGTGGGCCGGCTGATGGGGCGCAAGGAGAAGTGCGAGGGCTGAGCGCCGGGTAGCGGCGACGGATGGCCGGCCCTGCCCGGCCCTCCTCAGATGTGCATCGACGGCGCGGCGTGTACAGCGCTGTCCTGCTCGCGCTGTACCTGCTGGGCCTGCTCACGCTCGCGCTGCTGATCCACCACCACCAGTTGCTGGAAGGACTGCTCCGGCGGCGTGGCGATCGCCTGTCCGGTCGGCATGTGCGCGCGCTGATGCGCCGGGTCGCCCGGATCGCCCTGCACCACGAATACCTGCTGGCCGGGCGCGATACCGCTGCCTTCCAGGCTCAACAGCACATGGTCCACGCGCTCCAGGCCGCTGCTGGCGGCCAGCGTGGTCAGGCTGGCCGCCATGCAGGCGCTGTGCGCGTCCGGTGCCCGGCCCAGACGTGCATCCAGCGCGTGCACGCCCTCGACGCACTGCTGATACAGCGCGTGCCGCGGATGCCCGGCCTGGGTCGGATCGGTTGGCGCCGCGGCGCGGGCCTGCAGTGCCTGGTTCGCAGCTTCCTGCGCTGGGCCCGCATCGGTGAACAGCCACGGGCTGGCCTGGATCGGACGGTCGCGGTAGGGGTCGTCCGGGTGGAACTGCGTACGCAGCTGCTCGCGCTCCTGGCGCAGGGCACGGCTGTCGTTGAGCGCGTCGATCAGTGCCGGGTCGGTCACCGGTACCTTGATCGGTATGCGCGACTCGATCGGTGCCGGCCCGCGCCACGTACCGGACTCGGCGTGGAAACTGTAGGTTTTGCCGTCGCGGTCAATCGTGTCCGGATCGGAATTGGGCGTGGGAAACAGGCCTGCGTTGGCCCGGGCCAGGCCCATCGCCGCGACGTATGCGTTAGCGTCCAGTTCTTCATCGTTGTAGCGGTAGGCAAGGTTCTCCGTGGTATTTGCGCCACGGGTGAGCCCCAGCAACTCGTTGTCCAGCATCATCGACCAGACCTTCTCCGCCTCGGGCTCGCCGCCATGGCGGCGGGCGGCTTCGAGAAGTTGGCGTGGCGTCCAGGCTTCGTTCTTGATGTCGTTGAGCGCAAAGGTTCGGTCATGGGCAGCTGCACATCACGAACTGGAAGATTCAATGCCAGATCTGGACGTTGATTGTTGAAATGGCCTTCTCGAAGGATGAAATCCTGCTCGATGAGATCTTCTCCCACCTTCTGCCAGCCTCTCTCTCCAAGATGTAGCGCTTTCTCGCCTCCCTGCGCTTGGGCGAAGTGGTTCGCCGTCGCGCCTGGCGCGTTGTCGTTCCTTACAACACCAAGGGCAAGGGTGCCGTAGCCATCATTACCCTCCATCTGTGCAAGGTAGTTGAAGTAGAGCTCCCGGTTATCGGTCCCGACGTAATACCTGAGCATTTCAAGATCGTGTTTGGCGAAGTCAGCCATCAGTGCGATTCCTTTCGTTCCTCAACGTTGAACTTCGTCAGCAAGTCTCGAGCACGCCACTCGATCTCCTTCCAGTGGTCTAGTCCTTCCCGCGGGTAGTCGACGAGAACCAAGGTACTCAGCGGCGCGATCATGAACGTGTGGCTGCACTTCGCGAATCCATAACCTCTGCTCTTGACCAGCTTCCCGTCGTGGTATTCAACTCCAGATGACGTTACTTCGCGGGAAGTACATTTGATCACTGTCTGTACTTTGCCCGCATCATCTTTTTTTATGTACCAGTCCGTGTGCCTGTCGGGCGACATGACGCGTGCATCCTCGTTGTACCCTCTGCTCCTGTAGTACGCACGCACCAGATCCATGTCCACGAAGTAGGGGCTCAAGCCGTAGAGCTTCTCGCCCGCGATGCGCGTCTCAAGATTCTCTTGCGGTTCGTCCTTCTTATAGTCCATCGGAATGTAGCTGCGCCGCATGGCTTCGCTCAGCTCAATTCGATCGATGTATCTGTAGTCAATTGTGACCGTGCGGATGGACACGTCCGTGGTCAATCCCATCCGCTCACCCGGCTTGAACGGTTGCAGCGACGGATACTCCAACGCCAGCGCATAGCTGCCATCGTGCTCGGTGCCGATCTGGTTGTAGAAGTAGTTCTGCGGAATCTCCAGCAGGTGGGGCCCCAGGCAGGCCTGCTTGAGCGGCGCGGGATCGGCGAACGGATCCTGCGGGCCAACGCTGCGCTGACGCGTGCAGCCCTGCTCGTTGGTCTGGGTGCGCTCCACCGGCTTGGGTTCCGGTTGCCGCGCACAGGCGGCCAGCGGCAGCAGTATCGCGATGAGCAGGCGGTGTGCGGGTAACGCCATGCGGGTGCATCCTCCGATGATGCGTGGTGCGCACAACTCTAGTCGATCGTGGCCCGGGCTACCCACGACTGGCGTCCCAGATGCGCATGCTGCCCAGGCCCACAGCCCGCTACGGCGCCGACCACGTCAAGCTCATTCCAGCTGCGACAACGGCAGCGCGCGGAAGTCCTTCACCGTGCGCAGCACGAAGCTGGAATTGACGTCGGCCACACCGGCGGCATTGAGCAGCTTGTCGAGCAGGAAACTGGAGAAGTGCTCCAGGTCGCGCACGTAGATGTGCAGCAGGTAGTCCATGTCGCCGGTGAGCGCATGGCAGGCCACCACCTCATCCCAGATCAGCACGCTGTCGGCGAAGACGCCGATGGCGTGCTGGTCGTGCTTCTCCAGCTGCACCCGGACGAAGGCCTGCAACCCCAGCCCGATCTGGCGCGGCTCCAGGCGCGCGCCATACCCGGCGATGACGCCCTCGCTCTCCAGCCGCTGGACGCGCCGCAGGCAGGCGGACGGGGACAGATTCACCCGTGCGGCGAGCTCGGCGTTGGTCGCACGGCCGTGTTGCTGGATTTCCGCCAGCAGACGCAGATCCGTGCGGTCGAACTGGGCAATTCCGGTCATTGCTGCCCCGCAACATGAGGTGGACGCAATGATCTTGCGCCAGAAGGCCATATCCGCGCAACTTTGCAAACCTCTTGCGCGCGCCCTGCCCTAGCATCGACAGATGACTTCCCAGGAGACCACCACGATGGAAACCGCCACCGCCCCCCGCCGCGTCGAACACCAGCAGACCGACAAGGGATACGTGCCGGTCTATACCACCGCCATCGTGGAACAGCCCTGGGACAGCTACACCGCCGACGACCACGCCACCTGGAGCACGCTGTACCAGCGCCAGCGCGCGCTGCTGGAAGGCCGTGCCAGCAAGGAATTCCTGCACGCGCAGGACGAGATGGGCATGAGCGCGCACATGATCCCGCGCTTCGACCAGCTCAACGAAGTGCTGGGCGCCGCCACCGGCTGGACCCTGGTCGGGGTGGAAGGCCTGCTGCCGGAGCTGGATTTCTTCGACCATCTGGCCAACCGCCGCTTCCCGGTGACCTGGTGGATCCGCCGCCCGGACCAGATCGACTACATCGCCGAACCGGACATGTTCCATGACCTGTTCGGTCACGTGCCGCTGCTCATGAACCCGGTGTTCGCCGACTACATGGCCGCCTACGGCCGCGGCGGCGTCAAAGCGCATGCGATCGGTCCGGAAGCGCTGCAGCACCTGACCCGCCTGTACTGGTACACGGTGGAGTTCGGCCTGATCAACACCGACGAGGGCCTGCGCATCTACGGCGCCGGCATCGTGTCATCGAAGGGCGAATCGCTGTACTCGCTGGAGTCGGCGGCGCCGAACCGGATCGGCTTCGATCTGGAGCGGATCATGCGCACCCGCTACCGGATCGACACCTTCCAGAAGACCTACTTCGTCATCGACAGCTTCGAGCAGTTGATGGAGGCGACCGCGCCGGACTTCACCCCGATCTATGCGGCGCTGGAGGCCAGGGAGCATCTGCCGGCCGGTGAGGTGCAGGACGGTGACCGTGTGTTCCAGAAGGGCACGAGGGAAGGCTGGGAAGACGGCGGCGACGTGTGATGTCGTGACGCAATTCTGCGGAGCGATTGAAGTTTAGACACCTATCCTTCAAAAGCTCCCTCAGCTTTTGAAGGTTATCAACGCGGGCAGCCGGGTCATGCCCGGCTGCTTTTCAGCGCGGATACGCCAACAGCACCACCAGATCCTGCTCCCCCACCTGCTGCAGCGCATGTGAGCTGCCCACCCGCGTCAGCAGCGCATCTCCGGCCGCCACGTCGTACTGCTTCCCATCCAGTACGTAGCTGCCCTGCCCGCTGACGATGTAGTAGATCTCGTCCTTGTGCTGCGGGTGCAGGCCGATGCCGGCACCCTTATGCAGGACGCGCTTGCGCAGAACGAACGGGAGGTCCGTGTCCTCGGCGAAGAACGGATACGCCGTGGTCGGCCCCGCCCCACCATGCGGACCCGGCTGGGTCACGGCGATATCGCGCTCATGGACCACGCGCGAGGGCTTCGCGGCATCGCCGCCCTGCCCTGCACTGCGTACCTCGCAGTCGATGTCGCGCTTCAGCGCAGGCTTCATCGCCGGCTGCAACGCCACCCAGTCACGCATCACCAGGCACGCCACCGCCGTCGCACCGGCCACGCTGAAGTGCGTGCCATCGGCCTTGTCCTGCTCGGGCACGAACAGGAAGTACGGCCTGGCGCCCTGCTCGCCCAGCCCGCGGATCCAGCGCGTGGAGCTGTCATTCAGATCGATCAGCGCGACCTGCTCGCGGGTCGCCAGCTGCTTCACCGCCTGGGTGTACACACCATGCGTATCCAGCAGCGAGCCGAAGTCATACAGCAGCCGCGCCACCGGCGTGATCAGCACCGGCGTGGCGCCCTTGTCGCGGGCCAGCTGCACGTAGCGCATCAGGAACTGCGGGTAGGCAACGGCAGGATCGGTATAGCGGCTGGGATCTTCGAACTTGGCGTCGTTGTGGCCGAACTGGATCAGCAGAACGTCACCGCTCTGGAGCTCGGCGGCGATCGCGTCCAGGCGTTTCTCGTCGATGAAGCTGCGCGTGCTGCGGCCGCCCTTGGCATGGTTGCGGACCTCCCACACAGCGGGATCGAGATAGCTCTGCAGGGCCTGCCCCCAGCCGGCCTGTGGCGCGCGCTCCGGGCCGTAACCGGCAGCGGTGGAGTCCCCGGCAATGAAGATGCGATGCGGGGCGCACAGCGCGCTGGGGGCCGCAAGCAGCAGGGACAGGGACAGCAGCAAACGCAGCATGGTCATGCTCCTGGGTGGAGAGAGCTGCCGGCCAGCGGCCGGCACTACCGGGCAGATGAGGGTGTCTGAACGAGAGATGGGCACCCAAGGGCGCCCATCGTCTGCCCGCGTGGGCGCATCGTTCGGTGGTGTCGCTTACCGGGCGAGCCAGCCGCCATCAACCGGCAGGACCGCGCCGTTGACGTAGTCCGAGGCGCTGGAGGCCAGGAACACGGCCGTGCCGCCGAGGTCTTCCGGGGTGCCCCAGCGTGCGGCCGGGATGCGGTCGAGGATGGACTTGTTGCGGTCCTCATCGGCGCGCAGCGCGGCGGTGTTGTCGGTGGCCATGTAGCCCGGCGCGATCGCGTTGACGTTGATGCCCTTGCTGGCCCATTCGTTGGCGAGCAGGCGGGTGATGCCGGCGATGCCGCTCTTGCTGGCCGTGTACGATGGCACGCGGATGCCGCCCTGGAAGGACAGCATAGAGGCGATGTTGATGATCTTGCCGCGGCCCTGGGCGATGAAATGCCTGCCGGCGGCCTGCGAGATGAAGAACGCGGACTTGATGTTGACGTTCATCACGTCGTCCCAGTCCTGCTCGCTGAAATCCACCGCGTCGGCGCGACGGATCAGGCCGGCGTTGTTGACCAGGATGTCCAGGCCGCCCAGGCCTTCGATGGTTTCGCGGATGACGCGCTCGACCGGCTCGATGCTGATCAGGTTCGCTTCGATCGCCAGGCAGCGGCGGCCCAGCGCGGTGATGGCCGCGATGGTCTCGGTGGGCGGCTGGATGCCGGCCACGGCGACGTCGGCACCGGCCTGCGCCAATGCGACCGCGATGCCCTGGCCCAGGCCGGTGTTGCCACCGGTGACGAGGGCGACCTTGCCTTCCAGACTGAACGGATTAGCCATTGCGTATGTAGTCCTTGTCCAATGCGTAACAGACGCCGCCGGCGCGATGCCGGCGGCGCGTCGGGGTCACTTGAGCTGGCAGATGTCCAGCACGTGCATGTCGGTGTAATCCAGGTTCTCGCCGCCCATCGCCCAGATGAAGGCGTAGTTGCTGGTGCCGGCGCCCATGTGGATGGACCACGGCGGCGACACGACGGCTTCGTTGTTCTGGATGACGATGTGGCGCTGCGCGTCCGGCTCGCCCATGAAGTGGTACACGCGGTCGTTCTGGCCCAGGTCGAAGTAGAAATAGACTTCGCTGCGGCGGTCGTGCAGGTGCGGCGGCATGGTGTTCCAGACGCTGCCCGGCTTGAGCACGGTCAGGCCCAGCAGCAGCTGCGAGGACTGGCAGGTGGCCGGCACGATGTACTGGTAGATGGTGCGCTCGTTGCTGGTTTCCAGCGCGCCACGGTCCAGGGCCACGGCGTCCTTGATCGACAGCGCCTTGGTTTCGAAGCGCGCGTGCGCCGGGGTCGAGGCCAGGTAGAACTGCGCCGGGGTGGCGGCGTCATCGGACGCGAACACGACGTCTTCGCTGCCCATGGCCACGTACAGACCATCCTTCGGCCCGAGCTTGAACACGGTGCCGTCCACGGTGACGGTGCCGCTGCCGGCGCCGACGTTGATCACGCCCAGCTCGCGGCGCTCCAGGAAGGCATGGCCGGCGGCCGAGGCGGGTTCAGTCTGCCTGGGCAGCGAGACCGGGCCGTTGACCGGGGCCGCACCGCCGAGCACGAAGCGCTCGTAGTGGGTGTACTTCAGGGTCACCGCATCGGCGTTGAACAGACCGTCGAGCAGATACAGATCGCGCAGGTCGTCATTGCTGGCGCCCTTGATGGCGTCGGGATGGGTGGCGTAATGGGTCTTGCAGTACATGGCGTCTCCAGAGCAGGGGTGGGGCGATGCGTCGGCCCCGGCACGATTTCAGGGGATTGTAGCCAGTTGGTAAACCGGTGTCATTTTGCAGCGCACGATAGGCCCGGTGGTCCGGCGTGGTGTCGTGTCAGAAAAGCCGTGCGATCGGCAACCGATTGCACGGGCGCGTGGCGACGCGTTCATCATGAACGCGCGTCGTTGCCATCGCGGCGCGCGTCAATCCTCGGGCGGCTGGCAGGAATCGCGCACGATCAGGTGCGGGCGCACGCTGGCGTGCTGCATCACGGCCTGGCCATCGGGCTGGATCAGCATCGCGGCGGCGGTGCGGCCGGTGTCGCGGGTATGCCGGCGCACCGAGGTCAGCGACGGCCACAGGCGCGAGGCCAGCGGGCTGTCGTCGTAGCCGATGATCGAGAGCTGGCGCGGGATGTTGATGCCGGCGCGCAGCGCGACCTTGTAGATACCGGCGGCCATTTCATCGTTGCCGGTGAAGATGGCGGTCGGGCGCTGCTTGCCCAGCAGCAGCTTCTCGGCCGCGGCGACACCGGATTCGAAGGTGTAACCGGCCTCGACGATGCGTGCCGGCGGCAGCTCGATGCCGCGCTTGGCGAGCGCATCGATGAAGCCGGCCGTGCGCTCGTGCGCCGAGCGGTAAGCACTCGGGCCGGTCACCAGGGCGATGTCGCGATGGCCCAGCGAGAGCAGGTAGTCGGCTGCTTCGGCGGCACCGTCGCGGTCGTGGGTGACCACCATCTGCGAGGTATCGTCCAACGGCAGCGAGGCGATGCGGGTGAAGCGGCAGCCGATTTCATCGAGCATGTCGACCAGCGCCTGGTCTTCGGACGCACGCGGCACCAGGATCACACCGTGCAGCTTCTGCTGCTGCACGAAGCGGCGGACGCCGTCGATGTAGCCGGGGCTGCGCGAATCGCAGGGATGCACGACCAGCTCGAAACTGGAGCCACGCAACGCATCCAGCGCACCGTACTGCATGTCCACGATGTACTGCGCGGTCGGGTTGTCGTACACCATCCCGATCAGGAACGAGCGCCGGAACGCCAGGCCGCGGGCCAGCGGGTCCGGCGTGTAGCCGACCTCGCGCATGAGCGCCTCGACCTTCTCGCGCGTGTCCTTACGCACCAGCGGCGAGTTGTTGATGATGCGCGAGACGGTCTTCTTGGATACCCCGGACAGACGCGCGATGTCGTTGATCGTGGCGGCCTTGCCTTTGGTCAATCCGTGCGGCGACGGATCGGTTTTGCTGCGCAATGACATGTCGTTCAAACCGGGATGAGTCAGGGGATTCTAGCGGGGAGCTCAATCGAGGGCGCGGTAGCGGAAGTTCCGGAACTGGACCTTGCCGTCACCGGCAGCATAGAGCGCCGGCTTCAGGGCCAGGAACTTGCCCGCCACATTGTGATGGTAGCCGGATACTTCCATCTGAACCGGGTACTTCTGCCAGGTTCGGCCATCGGTGCTGGAGTGGAGGGTGACGATGTGGCGGTTGTTGGTCACCCGCAGCCACAGCTTGCCGCCGGTGGCGCTGGGGGCCAGCCGGGTCGGGCGCTCCTCGCCGTAGCGGTGCATGATGAACTTCTCGCCGTTGCTGCCCACGCCCACGTACAGGCGGTCGCTGTAGAAGAGCAGGGCACCACCCACCGCACCCGGGGCGATCTCCATCTCGACCTCGAACTGGTAGGCCTTGTCGCCGGCGATGGCGGTCAGCGGCGAGCTGTCGCGCGGGGTTTCGCCCTTGCCCTGCAGCTCCATGCCCTTGCCGGTGAAGGTCAGGCGCTTGTACTCGTCCTGGGCCGGGTTGAAGAACGACCACTGCGCACCGAGGGTCCTGCCGCGGAAGTCATCGGACAACGCCATGCCGTGCTGGCCCACCGAGGTGCCCGACGGCTTGGCGAGCGGCTGGCCGAGGTCGCCGCCCTTGGCCACGAACCAGCCATCGGCGGTCCATTCGATCGGCTCCAGCAGCGCCTGGCGGCCCAGCGTCCAGTACCCGTTCTCGTAGCCGTGGTACATCATCCACCAGCGCCCGTCGCTGCCTTCGATCACCGTGGCATGGCCGCGCGACCACCACGGCTCGGCGGCCGACCGGGTGCGCATGATCGGGTTGTTCGGCGCATTCACCCACGGGCCGTGGATCGAGCGCGAGCGCGCGGTGATCACCATGTGCCCGGTCGGCGGGCCGGCGGTGCCACCCACGGCGGTGGTCATGTAGTACCAGCCATCGCGGAAGTTGATCTTCGGGCCTTCCTGCGCATAGGCCTCCACATCCCAGCTTTCCGGGTATTTCCAGCCGTCGTAGACATGCTTGGGCGTGCCGACCACGCTCAGGCCGTCATCGGCCAGCTGCACGTAGTCGCCACCACTGAGGAACAGGTAGCGCTTGCCGTCTTCACCCACCGCGTGGCCCGGGTCGATATAGCCGCCCAGGCCGATGTCGATCGGCTCGCTCCACGGACCCTTGATGCTGTCGGCCCAGACCACGAAGTTGCTGCGGGTCTCGCCGGTGCGGGCGGGGAAATAGATGTAGTAGCGGCTGCCGTGCTTGACGATGTCCGGGGCCCAGATCGCGCCGACATTCCTGGTGATGGCATGGCCCAGCGGCTGCCAGTTGACGAGATCGCGCGAGTGCCAGATCGGCAGGCCGGGGTAGGCATCGAACGAGGACAGGGTGAGGTAGTAGTCCTCGCCATCCTTGAGCACCGAAGGGTCCGGGCGATCACCGGCGAACACCGGATTGAGGAAGGTGCCGTTGCCCAGATCGGCCTGGCGCTGGTTCTCGATCCCGCGCGTCCAGTTGGTGGCCGGCTCGGCGGCGTGGCCGGCGCCAGCCAGCAGCAGGCAGGCGGTGGCGAAGCTCGCCAGGGTCTTCCTCAGGTGCATCGTCTCTCTCCCTTGAACGTATCGTGGGCTGGCCGCGCTCAGCGCGCCCCGGGCCCGGCAAGACGCTGTTGCCAGCGTGGGTACTCGGTGGTGATCAGGGCCTGTGGCCAGGTGCCGTACCAGTGATAGCCGGTGCGGCGCTCGCGCGGAATCTGTTCGAACGTGGCCACGCGCTCACCCTCGCGGTTGGCCAGCAGCACCGAACTGTCGTGCAGGTCGTGGAAGCGGCCCCACAGCAGCGGGGCACCGGCGTCTGCGACCAGGCGGCGGTCGACCGTGGTGCGGTGGAACGCGAACTGTTCCGGCGTCGTCTCGAAGGTCTCCAGCCGCCAGCCGTTCAACGCGTGGGCCTGGAACCACGCCATGGCAGCGTTGACGGAGGCGACCACCGCCGGCGAAGGATCCGGGATCGACATCAGGTAGCGGACCAGGCCGACACTCTCGTCGGTGACCAGCGCCGGCAGTTCGAACTTCCGGCCCTGCGCGGGCTGCAGCGTGGTGCGGTCGTACTGACCGGCCCAGATCGTCGGCACGCCGTCCTGGCGCACCTGCAGGCGCAGCAGGCAGCCGTCGCCGGCGGTCACGGCCGCGTCCACGCGGGCACGCTGATCGGCCGTGATGAACCCGAACACCGCCTCGCGCTGGATGCGCCGCAGCGTGGTCAACACACCGCTGGTGACATCGTCGGCGAAGGTGATGTGGCCGTGGTACGACGTGCGCGAGGGCACCGAATGCGGCCAGCCGCCACAGGTCGGGATCTGTTCGGCAAGGATGAAGTCCAGGCCACGTACCGCCGCGTCGCGGTAGCGCGCATCGCCGCTGCGCGCGAAGGCCTCGGCCAGGTAGCCGACCTGGGTGTAGACGTTGCGGTTGTCGAAGCTGCCACCGGGCGTGGCCTGGTCGGCCAGCACCTGTGCCCTGGCGGCATCGTCGAGGATCCGCTGCGGATCCTGGTTGACCGCCCAGCCGCCGCCATGGCGTTGCAGGGCGACCAGGTTGTCGGCGATCTGCCGGTACTGATCGGGGGACCAGCGCGGGTAGTCCGTGCCGTGCCCGCTCTGCCAATGGTTGATGCCGTCCTGGAAGCCCCGCAGCGGGATGTCCTGGCCCTGCGCCATGGCGGCGCAGGGCAGGGCGATCCACAGCAGGGCTGCCAGCCGCCGCACGCTTACGCGCGCAGCAGGGCGGGCAGCCACAGCGACATTTCCGGGAAGAAGGTGACGATCAACAGCACGCCCAGCGCGGCGAACCAGAACGGCCAGATCGAGCGCATGCTTTCACCGACGCTGATCTTGCCGATCGCGGTACCGATGAACAGCACCGAGCCCACCGGGGGTGTCACCAGGCCCAGGCCACCGGTCAGCACCAGCACCAGGCCGAAGTGGATCGGATCGATGCCGTAGGCCTTGGCCACCGGCAGGAAGATCGGCGTGCAGATCAGGATCATCGGCGCCAGGTCCATGAAGGTGCCCAGCAGCAACAACATCACCACGATCATCAGCAGCACCATGAACTGGCTGTGCGCGAACGACTGCAGGAAGTTGACCGCGGCCGACGGCACTTCGAGGTACGCCAGCAGCCAGCCGAACACGGCCGCGGTGGCGATCACGAACAGGATCACGCCGGTGCTGCGCGCGGCATGGGTGACCGTGCCGAGGAACTCGCGCCAGTCGAGCTGGCGGTACAGCACGGTGGTCACCAGCAGCGCGTACACCACGGCGATCGCCGCACTCTCCACCGCGGTGAAGATGCCCGCGCGGATACCAATGAAGATCAGCGCGACCAGGCCCAGGCCGGGCAGGGCCGAGACCAGCCGCAGCAGCACCGCGCGCCAGCCCGGGAAGATCTCCACGCCGTAGCCGCGGCGGCGTGCCACGACATACCCGGTGATCATCAGGGCCACGGTCATCAGCAGCGCCGGCACGATGCCGGCCGCGAACAGATCGGCGATCGACAGCCCGCCACCGGCCGCGGCCGAGAACAGGATCAGGTTGTGCGACGGCGGCACCAGCAGCGCGACCAGCGCGGCGGTGATGCTGACGTTGACCGCGAAGTCACGGTCGTAACCGCGCTTGACCATCTGCGGGATCATCGTGCCGCCGACCGCCGAGACGTCGGCGATGGCCGAACCGGACACACCGCCGAAGAACAGCGAGGACAGGATCGAGACCTGGCCCAGGCCACCGCGCATGCGCCCGACCAGCGAGGACGCCAGTGAGATCAGGCGTTCGGAGATGCCGCCGCGCATCATGATTTCGCCGGCGAAGATGAACAGTGGAATGGCGATCAGCGAGGCCGAACCGGTGCCGGCGGAAATCTGCTGGACCAGCACCAGCGTCGGCAGATCCAGGTACCACAGGGTGGCCAGGGCAGCAGCGGCGAGCGCGAACGCGACCGGCACGCCGAGCAGCAACAGCACCGCGAACACGGTGAAAAGAATCGTAATCCCCATGACTCAGCGATCTCCCTCGGCGACGGCATCGGCCGGCCGTACGGCCAGCGCCATCTGGTTCACGGCGAAGATCGCCATCAGGGCGCCACCGATGGACAGGGGCAGGTAGTTGATGCTCTGCGGCAGGTGGGCGCCGGCGGCCTTGATGTCCAGGCCGTCCATGAGCAGGACCGCTGCCCACCAGGCGATGACCACGCCCAGCACGGCCACCACCAGCGCGGCGAACACATCGACCGCGCGGCGCAGGCCCGGGCCCATGTGCGCGGCCAGCAGGAAGAAGCCGAAGTGGCGACGGGTATGCACGCCGGTGGCCGCGCCCAGGCTCATCGCGGTGGCGAGCAGCAGCAGCGTGACCGGCTCGGTCCAGCTGGGCGAATCATTGATGACGTAGCGGGCGAACACCTGCCAGCCCTGCACCACCACCAGGCCCAGCAGGGCGATCACGGCGATGTAGATCGCCACATCGGCGATGAGGTTGAGCAGGCGCTGCGGCGCGGTGGGGGTGATGATGGTGTCGGAAGTCGCGTCGGACATCGCGTCGGGCCTCAGGCGAAGTCGCGGATGCGACGGGTGAGGGCGGCCAGCTCCGGCTGCTGCAGGTAACGCTGCAGCAGGGGATCGGCGGCCTTGCGGAAGGCCGGCATGTCGACCTCGTTGAACGTGATGCCGAAGTCGGCGACGGCCTGGCGCGCGGTGCTTTCCGAGGCATCCCACTGCTCGCGCATCACCTGCACCGATTCACGCGCCGTCTCGATCACCAGGGTGCGGTCGGCCGGGCTCAGCGCATCGAAGCTCTGCCGCGACATCAGCAGCACGTCCGGCGCGTAGGAGTGATCGCTCTGCGACCAGTAGTGCGCGGCCTCGAAATGACGGCTGGAATGGAAGCTGCGCATGTTGTTTTCCGCACCATCGATCATGTGCGTTTCCATGCCCGAGAAGGTATCGCCCAGCGACATCGGGGTCGGGTTGGCACCGAGCAGGCGCATCAGCTGGATGAAGATGTCCGAGGACGCCACGCGCAGCTTGAGGCCGTGCAGGTCCTGGGGCTCCACGATCGGGTGCTTGGTGTTGTAGAAGCAGCGCGCACCGGAATCGTAGATCGCCAGACCGACCAGATCACGGGTTTCAAAGCCCTGCAGGACCGTATCGGCGACGCCGCCATCGAGGGCGCGGCGCATGTGCGCCACCGACTCGAACACGTACGGCAGGCACAGGCCCTGGGTCAGCGGAAACGCGTTGTTGAGCGCGCCGGAGTAGACACGGGTGATATCGATGGCACCGAAGCGGGCCATGTCGATCGCCTCGGACTCACGGCCCAGCTGGCCGGAGTGGTACTGGCGCAGCCGCAGCCGGCCGCCGGTTTTTTCTTCCAGCGTCTGCCCGATCCATTTCACCGCGGTGACGGTGGGGTAATCGGCGACGTGGACGTCGGTGGCGGTCAACAGCTGCGCACCGGCCGGTGCGGCGTTGGACGACCGCGAACAGGCCGTCAGCGCGGGCGCGGCAAGCGCGCCCAGACTGGTAGCCAGGAAACTTCTGCGAGTGAACATCTGCGCCCTCCCAAGCGTGCTCGCCATGTCCGCGCGGTCAACCGGCGGCGATGGCCTTGCAGGTAATGTCGCCGTAACCGACGAAACGGATCAATGCTTCCTGGCCCACGGCGATGTCGTGGATGCCGGTGGCGTTGCCACTGGCGATCAGATCACCCGCCTTCAGCGGCCGGCCACGCTGTGCCGAACGGGCCAACGCGAACGCGTAGGCCGTGCGCAGGCCGCCGGGCAGCAGGGTGGCGCCACCGGTACCGACCACCTGGCCTTCGATGCGGGTCTCCGCACGCAGCTCGGCATCGTCCAGGCGGGTCCAGTCCGCGATTTCGGTGCCCAGCACCAGGCCGTTGTTGTTGCCGAAATCCGACACCACCACGCGCGGGCCGAGTTTGTTGATCGTCGCCAGGGGGCTGCTCGCGACCTCGACGCCGATGAAGAGCCTGGCGGGCAGTGCCTCGGCTTCTTCCGGCGTCCAGTGCAGCTTGTCCGCCGGAGCGTCTTCCTGCAGCTGGATCACATACTCGGCTTCGACCGCGCCGAAGCCACCGACGAACACCGGAATCTCGACTGTTCCACCGGTAGCATTCCAGAGCTGGCGCGCGAAGATCGGGCCCAGCAGGCGGTCATCGCCGGAGCCGTCGCGGCGTTCGGCAGCGATGTAGCCGACCTTCCAGCCGACCACCTGGTCGTCCCACAGCGCGATGGCCTGGTCCTGTACCTGATAGGCGGTGACGAGGTCTTCCGGGATGGTTCCCGGGAAATCCGGCAGGGATTGGCCGTGTTGGCGGGCGCTGACGAAGTGCCGGGCGATCTCGCCCAACCCCTGGTCGGGCAGGTCCTGTTTGCCGTGGTCGTTGCTCAAGCGGGTCTCCCGGAAAAATTGTTGCACTGCCAATCGACAGCGGTTGGATGTGCTGTATATGGTAAACCGGTGTCATTGGCAATGTGCAGCGCATCAGAAGTGCTCCCGGCCAGGCACGATGCCGGTTCCCTCTATCGGAAGGATGTCCCTGGATGCGCCGTTGCCTTGTGTTGCCTTCGTTGATCCTCCTGCTGCTGGCCGGCGGCGTGGCGCCTGCGGCCGAGCGCGCCGTCCCGGAGACGGAGCCGGCCGCCGGCGCACCGGACCGCCTCGCACTCTGGCCGCAGGGCCAGGTGCCGGGCGAATCCGGCCCGGCCACGGTCCCCCGCGTGATCGAGCGCAGCGCCGATCCCGCACTGCCGGACCGCTACATCGACAACGTCAGTGCGCCTTACCTCGTCGTGTACCGGCCGGCACGCCCGAACGGCAGCGCCCTGCTGGTGGTGCCCGGTGGCGGCTACCAGCGCATCGTGCTGGACAAGGAAGGCACCGCCCTGGTGCCGGCCTTCGTGGAGCAGGGCGGCGTGACCCTGTTCGTGCTGCGTTACCGGCTGCCTGCAGGCCGCAACGATCGGCAAGCGGCACTGGCCGACGCGCAGCGCGCGATGCGGGTGATCCGCGCCGATGCCGCCCGCTGGCAGATCGATCCGGCGCGCGTCGGGGTCATGGGCTTCTCGGCCGGCGGACACGTCGCCGCGCGGCTGAGCAACGGCTTCGATGCCCCGGTCTATCCCCACCGCGATGCCATCGATGCACTCAGCGCACGCCCGGATGTCGCCCTGCTGATCTACCCGGTGATCGACATGGGCACGCATGCGCATACCGGCTCGCGTGCGCGCCTGCTCGGACCGCATCCGGATGCCGCGCTGCAACGGCAGTTTTCCATGCAGGAGCAGGTCCGCACCGATACGCCGCCCACCTTCCTGGTGCATGCGCAGGACGACAACGTGGTCCCGGTGCACAACAGCCTGGTCTATTACCAGGCGCTGCTGCGCGCCGGCGTCTCCACCGAAATGCATCTGTTCCCGTCCGGCGGCCACGGCTTCGGCGTGCGCATCCCGGCCGGTCTGACCGTCGCGCAGTGGCCCGGGCTGGCCCTGCGCTGGATCCCCTCGCGCCACACGGAGCCTGCGCGCCATGACTGATTCCCCCGCCGATCTGCAGCGGCGCCGTTTCCTGCGTGACAGCGCGCGTTATGCCGTGATGCTGGGTGCGACCAGCCTGCCGCTGCTGCCCGCCTTTGCCGGCGTGCCCGGCCCGCGCCGCGATGCCGCGCCGCTGGCGCGCGTACGCAGTGGCCGCGTGCGCGGGCAGCTGGAACAGGGCATCCACGTGTTCCGCGGCATTCCTTACGGCGCCGATACCGCCCCCCGGCGCTTCCAGCCAGCCGTGCAGGAATCGGCCTGGCGGGGCGTGCGTGATGCGCTGGCGTACGGCCATGCCGCGCCGCAGGGCGGCAGCGAAGGGCCGGGCAGCGAAGACTGCCTCCATCTCAATGTATGGACCCCGGCGCTGCGCGACGGCGGCAGGCGCCCGATCGTGTTCTACATCCACGGCGGTGCCTACAACAATGGCTCCGGCAGCGACCCGCTGTACGACGGCAGCGCGTTGTGCCGGCGCGGCGACGTGGTCGTGGTCACGGTCAACCATCGCCTCAACGTGTTCGGCTATCTGTACCTGGCGCAGCTTGGGGATGCGCGGTTCGCCGATTCCGGCAACGTCGGCCAGCTCGATCTGGTCCAGGCGCTGCAGTGGGTCCGCCAGCATGCACACGAGTTCGGCGGCGATGCGGGCAACATCACCGTGGTCGGCCAATCCGGCGGCGGCGCGAAGATCGCCACGCTGATGGCGATGCCCGCCGCGCGCGGCCTGTTCCAGCGCGCGTGGACCATGAGCGGGCAGCAGGTCACCGCTGCCGGCCCGCGTGCGGCCACCCAGCGCGCGCAGATCGCGATGCAGGCGGTCGGCGCAGCCGACGCCGAGGCGCTGCGCACGATGCCGATGGAAGCGCTGCTGGCCGCCACCCGTGCGCGCGACCCGTCGCGTGTGGAGAGCAGCAGTCTGTACGTCGGGCCGGTGCTCGATGGGCGTTCGCTGCCGGTGCATCCGTTCTGGCCGGAGGCGCCCACGCAGTCCGCCGGGATTCCGATGGTGATCGGCAACACCCACGATGAAACCCGCGCCTTCCTCGGCAACGACCCGGCCAACTTCGCCCTCACCTGGGAGACGCTGCCGGCCAAGCTGGAGAAGGAACAGTACGTGGACGTGCTGCCGTCGGTGGTGATCGCCGAGTACCGCCGCCTGTATCCGCACTACACGCCGTCGGAGGTGTTCTTCGCGGCCACCACCGCGGGCCGCTCCTGGCGGGGCGCGGTGGAGGAACTGGAGGCGCGTGCGCGCCAGGGCGCACCGACCTGGGCCTATCAACTCGATTGGGGCTCGCCGCTGGACGGCGGCAGGTTCGGTGCCTTCCACGCGCTGGATATCCCGCTGGTGTTCGACAACACCGACCGCCCCGGTTCGCGCACCGGTGACGGTGAAGAGGCCACGCGCGTGGCGGCCACGATGAGCGAGGCGTTGATCGCCTTCGCCCGCCATGGCGATCCGAATCATGGCGCACTGCCACGCTGGCAGACCTATTCGCTCGCCCGCCGCGAAACGATGCTGTTCGATGCCACCTCGCAGCAGGCCGACGACCCGCGCGGTGGCGAGCGCCGTCTCTATCAGCAGGCCCCCTTCATTCAGCGAGGCACGTTCTGATGCGCCGTTGGTCCTGGCTGCTCGGCAGCGCGCTGTTCGGCCTGATCAGTGCGGCGCAGGCCGCGGTCGACCCGGCGGTACTTGATCGACCCGCACCGACGCCGATCCGGGCCAGCAAGATCGTGCTGGTCGGCGATTCCACCACGGCCGTGCAGGGCGGCTGGGGCCCGGCGTTCTGCGCGCGGCACGTGACCTCGTTCCTGACCTGCACCAATCTGGCCCGCGGCGGCCGCAGCACCTACAACTACCGCGCCGAAGGCTCGTGGACGCTGGCCGGGGCGGAGATGCGCACGCCCGGCTATGCCACCACCTGGGTGCTGGTCCAGTTCGGCCACAACGACCAGCCCGGCAAACCCGGCCGCTCCACCGACCTGCAGCGCGAGTTCCCGGACAACCTGCGCCGCTACGTGCGTGAGATCCGTGCCGCCGGTGCGCAACCGGTCCTGCTGACCCCGTTGACCCGCCGCCAGTTCGCCGATGGCGTGCTGATCGATGACCTGGCGCCGTGGGCCGAGGCGGTGCGGACGGTGGCGCGCGAGATGGAGGTGCCGCTGGTCGACCTGCACGCGCGCAGCCGCGCGGTGGTGCAGGCGCTGGGGCCGGTCGCCGCCATGCCGCTGGCACAGGCGGCCGCCACATCGGCGCAGGTCAGCGCGGCGCTGGGCGGTACCACCGTGGGTGCGGCGCCCGTGGCGGGCGCACCCGTCGCGCAGAACAACGCGGTCACCGAGCCGATGGGGCAGGCCAAGGTCGCCTTCGATTACACCCACCTCGGCCCCGACGGCGCGGCGCTGTTCGCCACCCTGGTCACGGAGGAACTGGCCCGGCAGGTCCCGTCGCTGCGGCCGTTGCTGATCCCCTGATCGATAGGCAAACGCGAAGAGTTCTTTCGAATGGATTGCTACGTCGGCGATCGTGGGTCGATTGGATGTGATTCAGGTCAAACACGCTGTTCACCAGAATCGCCTAGACTCGAGGCATGCAAGACCAATGCAACCCGTTTCCGCCGTTCCATGGTCGTGATCGATTGATCGCTGCGGTCGACCATGCCGTCCAGCACGAGCACGCGCACCAGATCGCCGCCACGCTGCGGGCGGCCTTGCGCGAGGCGATCGCCGACAGCCGCATCCAGCTGCCGGCCTGCGTGCACCACCCGATCGAAGATCACTACGCCCGCCGCGAGCTGTACCGCAGCCCGGTGCACGGCTACAGCATCGTCGCGATAAGCTGGGGGCCGGGCCAGGGCACGCCGCTGCACGACCACAGCGGGCTGTGGTGCGTGGAAGGGGTCTGGCTGGGTCAGCTGGAGATCACCCAGTACCAGCTGCTGGAGCGCGACGGCGAGCGCTTCCGATTCCGCGCGCAGCCGCCCGTGCTGGGCGACTGCGGCAGTGCCGGCAGCCTGATCCCGCCGCACGAGTACCACACCCTCCGCAATACCAGCGATGACGATCTGGCGATCTCGGTGCACGTCTACCAGGGCGAGATGACCCGCAGCGCGATCTTCGAACCCGAGGCCGATGGCTGGTACCAGCGCCGCGTCCAGGTGATGGAGACCGACGCGGCCTGACGCCGCGCTCGACCGGGCGACGGCGTGGCGCGCATCATGCGCGCTCCACCCGTTCATCGATGCTCCGCCATGACTACGCTGCCGTTCCAACAGGTCAATGTCTTCAGCCGGGATCCGCTGTGCGGCAATCCGCTGGCCGTGGTGCTGGAGGCCGCAGGCATCGACGACGCGCGGATGGCCGCGTTCGCCCGCTGGACCAACCTGAGCGAAACCACCTTCCTGCTGCCGCCGACCGATCCACGGGCGGACTACCGCGTGCGCATCTTCACCACGCTGGAAGAGTTGCCGTTCGCCGGGCATCCCACCCTGGGCAGCTGCCACGCGTGGCTGGCGCAGGGCGGCGTGCCGAAGGGCGAGGACATCGTGCAGGAGTGCGGGATCGGCCTGGTACGCATCCGGCGCAGCGACGCGGGTCTGGCCTTCCTGGCCCCGCCGCTGCTGCGCGGCGAGGCGTTGCCGCCGGCGCTGCGCGAGCGCGTCCGGCGCGGCCTGGGCGTGGCGGCGGAGGACGTGGTGGATGCACGCTGGGCGGACAACGGCACCGGCTGGCTCGCACTGCGGCTGCGCGACCGTGCGTCGGTACTGGCCGTCCAGCCGGACTATGCGCAGCTGGAAGGCCTGAAGGTCGGCGTGTTCGGGCCGTGGCAGCCCGGCGATGGCGATGAGGCGCAGTACGAGAGCCGCTCCTTCATCGCCGGCGATGGCGTACCCGAGGATCCGGCCACGGGCAGCCTCAATGCGGGCATCGCGCGCTGGCTGCTGGCCACCGGCGAAGCGCCGGACCGCTACGTGATCAGCCAGGGCACGGCGATCGGCCGCGCCGGGCGGTTGCGGGTGGAGCGGGTGGGCGATGCGCTGTGGATCGGTGGCGACTGCGTGACCTGCATCGCGGGGCAGGTCACGCTGTGATCGGCGGCCGAAGCCGCCGTGCCTGGCAGGGCGCTACCGGTCCAGCGTCACCACGTTGTTGCGCTGGGTCACCTCGGCGGCGCCGTCGGCCTGCATGACACGCACGCGCAGGCCACTGCGGTTACCGGCCGGCAACGGCAGGCGCACGGTGGCGGTCTTCGGCACCAGATCGCTCGGCGCGGCCAAGCCCGGAATCTCGACCCGGGCCAGCTCACGGCCCCTGGCATCTTCCAGCACCGCCACGCCCACGCCGGTCGCCACATGGCCGAGGCTGTGCACCGTCACCTGCACTTGGCCGTCCTCCACGCGCACATCGCCGCGCCCGATGCCGAGGTCGGCACGCTGTTCGACCGGTGTCCCGGCCTGCACCAGCGCGAACTCGAACACCTGGCTCTGGCCCGGCGCGAACCGCAGCGTGGTCGAGGCGCTGCGTTCCAGGGTGAGGTCACGCGTGGTGGCCTTGCCGTCGATGGTGTCATCGCCATTGCGGTCCACGCCGCTGGTCATCCGCCATTGGCCGGCGGTGACATTCCAGGTGCTCATCTCCGCGTCCACCGCACGCGTGCCCAGGTTGTAGGCGATCACCTTGAAGCGGTCCGGCGAGGGCGCATGCACCAGCAGCGCGACCTGCTCGGCTGCGTCCGGCTGGGCGAAGCGCCAGCTCACGGTGTGGCCCGGCCAGCTCTGGTTGCGTTTCAGCGCGATGCCGCCCAGCCGCGCACGCTGCAGGAATTCGCTGGGCGCTTCGACACGGTCGGACCACCAGTGGCCTTCGGTGTTCATGTATTCGCGCTGCGCCTTGGCCTGGATGCCGTCGGCGTGCAGCGCTTCGAGGTATTTCTTGTCGCCGGTGGCCTGCCACGCCATCAGGCTGGCGAAGCCGGTGCTGCCACCGTCGGCATCGCTGATGAAACGCGGGTTCCACTCGGCACCGCGGCCGAGCGCCTCGACATAGTTCTCGCCCAGGTTGGAGAGCGCCCCCGGCCCACCGCGCTCGACGCGGTAGTCCAATGCCTTGAGGTACTTGTCATCGCCGGTCCAGCGCCATGCCGCCCAGAAGGTGTGCATGATGTCGCCGCTGCCCGAGCCGTTGTTGAGCTCACCGCCGCGGGTCCTGCCCGTCGCCCAGTGGATCTCGTTGGGCAGCGCCCAGCGGCCCTTGTCGTCGGTGTAGGCATGGGCAAGGTAGCCATCGGCCAGCCCGGTGACCAGCTTGCGGCCGGTCGGATCGGCGTTGTACTGACCGATCAGGAACGCAGGGTGCAGCACCGGGAACGAGTACGGCTTCTGCCACTGCCAGTTCGGTTCGCGGTAGACCCTGTTGCCGCCGAACCAGTTGCTGGAGAACAGCAGATGCCCCTGCGGGTTGGGCAGGATGATGCGTTCGTCGAAGGCCTTCACCGTTTCCATCAAACGCTCGACGGTGAGCGGATCGCCCCAGTTGAGGTAGAGCATCGCGCTGTTGGTGTTGATGCCTTCCTCGTAGGCATGCAGCTCATCGGTTTCGATGGTGCTCAGGCCGTTGCTGAACATGCCATTGCGGTAGACCGCATCGGACAGCGCGGTCAGCGAGGCGTTGAGCTTGTCCGGCTGCACGCCCATCAGGGCCAGGCCCGGCCACTGCTGGGTCAGGTCGGAGTCGTCGGAGATGCCGCCGCCGAAATCGCCATAGGCGATCTGGCGGTTGTCGATCCACCAGTCGATGAAGCGGCGCACGTACTTGAGGTCTTCGGTCTGCCGGAACGCCCACAGCGGCACGCCCTTGGGCGCCTCGGGCTGGGTGAACGGCGGTTTGCCCTGGCTGTTGTAGCTGATGTAGTTCCAGTACAAACGGCCCAGCTCATGGTCCGGATCGACCCGCAGCAGGTCGCTGAGATCGGCGTAGACGCGCGCGTACAGGCGCTGCCGCTTGGACGTGGTGTGCTCTTCGACCAGGAAGCCCCAGTTGTCGCGCACCTGGTTGAAGCGGTCGGCGATGTGCTCTTTCTTCGCCTCGTCGCGGTCCTTGTAGACCATGCGGATTTCCGCACCGTCCAGCGAGGTGGCGTTGAACCCCGGTGCGGCCGACGCGATGGAGATCCACAGGCTGTCGGCGGTGAGGATGCGGTCGCGCAGGTCCAGCCACAGGGTGCGCTTCTGGCCCGGCGTGACCGAGACCGACACGTCGATCATGTCGCGCGCCGGCCAGATCGGATCCTTGATGCGGATGTTGAGCGGGATCAGGCCGTCCTGCGGGGCGGGTAGATCGAGCGCGGGCAGATCGATCGCCACGCCATCCAGGCCGTCATGCATGTTCTCCCAGCTGTGCGCCCAGCTGCGGATCAGCGGCTGCGCGGCCGGCGCGTCGCTCACGCCGGAGGGAATCAATACGTGCACGATCGGCAGCGGCTGCGCGGGCAGCGTATCGGCCGTGCGCTTGCGTGAGCCGGCGCCCTTGGGCAGCGCCATCACCGTACTGCGCTCGGCCGCCGGGTAGCGGCCGTCGATGTAGTCACGCAACGCGGCGATGTTGGTGTAGTCCGGCAGCGCCTGGCTGTCGATCAGGTAGCGCTGCTTGACCGTGCCCTCCGGCTCGGCCGCATCGCTGACCTGGTAAGCCCAGATTTCCTGGATCGGGGTTTCCTGCGCAGTGTTGCGGAAGTGCAGCACGCCGCCGTGCTGCGCGGGGATCGGGTTGACGCTGCGGACCACGCCCTGCGGACGCTGGAACAGCGTCTGCGCGGGCTGGCCATCCACGCTGTGGCTGAGCCCGCCGAAGGCGGCGCCCCGCACTTCGATGCGGTTGACGGTCTCACCGGCCGGCAGGGTCAGGTCGAGCTGCTGGCCGCCGTCGACATAGGTATTCCAGTCCGGCAGCTGGAAATAATCATTGCGGCCCGGCAGGCGCGAGCGGTTGTAGACGCCCGGCCAGGTCGTTTCGGCGATGCCGTCGGTGGCCTTCCACATCCACTGCTTGTGGTCCTTGGTATCGGCGAACTCGACCTTGCGGATCGTGGTGGTCGGTGCGCTCAACGCCGGCGGCGGGGCCGCGTCCCAGCCGTGGCGATGGCGCCAGGCGCGCATCGGGTCCGGCCCGGCGACGGCGGTGGTGGGGGCGGCATTGCGGGCCAGTGCGGCCATGCCGGCCGGATCGAGCAGGCGGTCGTAGACGCGGATCTCATCGAAATCGCTGCCACGCAGGAAGTTGTAGCGGCTCTGCACCTGGTAGGGCGCCATCACGCGCGCGGCCAGGCCGAGCTGGTCGAGCGCGGCGTCGTAGTCGGCCGTGGTCTCCTGGCGGGCGACTTCCCTGCCGTCCACGTACAGCCGCACGCCGTGGTTCTCGTCCCAGCCGAAGGCAATGTGCTGCCACTGCTGCGGCGAGGGGTTTTTATCGAGTTTGAACGACACGCGCGTGCGCGCCAGGTTGGCATCGGTGACGAAGGCATCGAAGCCGTGGCCGTTCCAGTCGATGCGCAGCCAGGCCATGTCCCAGCTGCTGTGGTCGGCATAGCCGACCCGGAAGATCACGAACGGCGCTTCACCCACCGCGTAGCGCGCGCGCCAGAAGAAACCGAGCGTGCCGCGCTGGGCCTGGATGTTGCCCGGTGCGTTCCACGACAGCACGCCGTCGTCGGCCCATTCGATCGCGCTGCCGTGGGCGCCGTCGGGCACCCGCTTCACCTTGTCCACGAAGTTCGGGACCGGGTCGCCCGCGGCGGTGTCGGCCTGCAGGCCCTGGTCGGCCGACACGTGGAACAGCAGCTGCGGCGCGGTCTGCGCCCAGGCGGTGCCACTGCCCGCGAGCAGCAGCGCCAGCAGGCTGGCGGACAGGCGGGAGGGGCGGATCGAGGCGGCGACAACGCGATGCATGAGACCTTCCTTTCGACAGCAGAAACAGTACAGCGGAACCAGCAGCGGGGGTCAGCCGCTCACGGTGGCCTTCCGCCCCGGCACCGCGCCCGCCATCCCGGAGAGAAGGACGCGGACGGGCCCGATGGCGGTGGCGGAAGACGCAGCACGGTCAGAACTTGTAGCGCAGGCCGAGGTAGTACTGGCGGCCGGTGTGGGTGTAGCGGTCCGGCAGCGACAACGCCGAATCGACATAGCGCTCATCGGCGGTGTCGAGCAGGTTGATCGCCTCGAAGGTCAGCGAGAGATTCGTGTTGACCTTGTAGGACATGTTGAAGTCCACGTTCTCCACGCTGTACTTGCCCTGCACGTCGGCGGTGGCGAACGGATTGCCGTCCAGGTCCCACACGTTCTCCTGCGACAGGATGGTGCTGATGTAAGCGTCGCGGTAGCTGGTGGAGACGCGGGCGCTGAAGCGGCCGTCGTCGTAGTACAGCGTGGCGTTGTACGAGTTCGGCGAGAGGTTCAGCAGGTCGTTCTCGGTGTACGTGGTGACGATCGTACTGCCGGTGCCGGAGCTGAACATGTATTTGATCTTGGACTCGACGTGCGTGTAGTTGAGCTGCACGCCGAAGTTGCGCCAGAAGCGGGGCAGGAAGCTGAAAGGCTGCTGGTAGGACACTTCGTAGCCCTTGAGCGGGCCGCCCGGGGTGTTGAAGTAGCTCTGCACGTTGAACACGGTGTCCGGGCTGAAGCCGGCCGGCAGCAGGTCCAGCGAGTAGCCCATGTCGGCCCAGGTGGTGAGCAGGCGGGTGCGCTGCACGTAGCTGTCGATGTCCTTGTAGAACACCGCGGCCGACAGCAGGGCGCCTTCGTCGAAGTACCACTCCGCGCTCAGGTCGTAGTTGGTCGAGCGGAACGGATCCAGCTTCGGGTTGCCGAGGTTGATCGAGTACGCGCGATCGTCATCGAAGTAGGCGGTGGGGCCACCGCTGACGCTGGGCGACAGGTTGGACAGGGTCGGGCGGGCCATGGTCTTGGCCGCGCCGAAGCGCAGCACGAAGGTATCGCTCAGGTCCCAGGCCAGGTTCAACGAGGGCAGCCAGTCGTCGTACTTGTGGCCGACCCGGGTGCCGACCTGCAGGCGCTCGCCGGGATCGGCGGTCGCGCTGGCCACCCCGAAGAACGGTTCGCACGCCGAGGACAGATCGTTTGCGTTGGTGGCGGTACACGGCGCATAACCATCGGCGGTGATCCGCGTCTGCACGTAGCGCACGCCCAGGTTGCCGCGGAACGCGCGGCCCAGCAGGTCGGTGTTGAAGTCCAGCTGCAGGTAGCTGCCGTAGCTCTTCTCGTTGACGTCGAAGTTGTTGTTGGACGCACCGAAATGGCCGACGCTGGCCAGGCGGTAGTCGCCGCCCAGCGCACCGGTGTCGCAGTTGCAGTAGATGTCCAGCAGCTTGGCGATCTGGTTGAAGTCCGGCACCAGCCAGGCGTTGGGCAGGTTGCCGTCCATGCCCTTGCCGAAGCCGCTCAGCGTATCGCTCAGGTCCCCCACGGTGACACCGCCCGGCAGTGCCTGCGACAGGCGCCCGTAACTGATGTTGCGGTACTCCTGCGTGCTCATGTCGTAGTCCTTGTAGGCCAGACCGCCGCGCAGGGTGAAGGTGGGATTGATATTGAAGGTCAGGTCGACCTTGGCCGTGTCGAAGGCGTTGTCGACGTACTGCGGGTTCAGACGCACTTCGCTGATGTTGCCGCCGCGCGCGGTGCCGTTGGCATTGACCGGGGTGCTGCCGTAGCCCAGCCAGTTCCAGTTGTCGACCGCATTGAGATCGAACGGGAAGGACATCGCCGGCACCTTGCCGTTGCGCATGTCCAGCACGAAGCCATCCAGGTTGCTGTTGTCGAAGCTGACCATCGAGAAGACCGGCCGCGCGTAGTTGGATTCGGAATGGCCGACCACCGCATCCAGGCGCACTGCATCATTGAAGCGGTGTTCCAGGTTCAGGCTGAACTGCTTGAACTCGGTGCTCTCTTCGATGGCGGTGGATTCGGTGCGGAAGTCGACGTTGTCGAATACGCCGTAGGTGAGGCGGTTCTGCTCATCGGCCTGCGCTTCGCGGACCACGATCTGGGTCTTGCCGCCGTACTGCGCGGTGCGGTGCAGGTTGGCGCCGATCGAGTCTTCGCGCACGTTCTTGTCGAGCTTGGAATACAGCATGTCCAGGTTCAACTGCGTGTCGTCGCTGACCTTGAACTGCACCGCGCCGGTGACACCCAGGCGCTCGATCTCGTGTTCGGTGCGGATGTAGCGCGGGTAGCGCGGGATCCACGCGTTGGTCGCGGTCTCGTAGGCGGCGATGTTCCCGGCGGTCGCCGCGGGGCGATCCAGGCCGGGGCCGCAGTGGGTCGCATCGATGCCATAGCTGCCCCAGCCGTTGCTGCGCGCCTGGTTGGCGGCGCTGCCGACACCGGCGGCGGTTTCATTCGCCAGCGGATTGCGCGGGGTCTGCGGGTCGTACCCGGCCGGGCTGCAGAAGCCGTAGGTGCCGTTGTTGGCCGCGGTGCTCTGGTTGGAGTTGCGGTAGTTGCCGTGCTCCCAGCGGACCGGGTTGTAGCCTTCTTCGAAGATGGTGCGCTTGCTGTAAGCCACCGACATCAGCGCGCCGACCCGGCCATCGGCCCAGGTATTGCTGATCAGGCCGGAGATGCGCGGGTCCTTGTTCTTTGACAGCTCGTTGTAACCGTACTGGCCACCGAGCGAGGCCTGGAAGCCCTCGAAATCGAACGGGCGCGAACCGCGCAGATCGACCGTGGCGCCCAGCGAACCCTCGTCGGTCTGCGCCGACTGGGTCTTGTTGATCTTGACCCGGCTGAAGAGTTCGGAGGCAAAGGTGTTGAAGTCGAAGCCGCGGCTGCGGTTGACCCCGGTGGTGCCGCTGCCGGCGGTGGACAGCGCTTCCAGACCGTTGATGCGCACGCGGGTGAAGTCCGACCCCAGGCCGCGTACCGAGATCTGCTGGCCTTCGCCGCCTTCGCGGTCGATCGAGACGCCGGCGATGCGCTGCATCGACTCGGCCAGATTCAGATCGGGGAATTTACCGATGTCCTCGGCGTAGATCGCATCGACCTGCTCGACGCTGTAGCGCTTTTCATCCAGCGACTGCTGCAGGCTTTCACGGTAGGTCGCTTTGACTTCGACCTTGTCCAGGTCGACCGCGTTGAGCGCGGCGGCCTGTTCGGGCGTCTGCTGGGCGGCGGCGATGCCGGCCGCGCTCTGCAGCGCGAACGCGATCGAGACCGCGAGCAAGGTAACCGGTGTCTTTTTACGGGTAGTGAGTCGTTCCATCGTGTGTAAGCCCCTCCCAGGGTTCGCCGCCATGCGACCGTGCTGTTGATGAGTCATGGACGTCCGGCCTCCCCCCGGAACGTCTGTCGCGCATGTGCTGCAGTGATACCGCTGGTCATCCGAAACGTAACAAACCCTTCACGTGCCGGCATCTTGCGCCGCAGCAGCGTGCCCCGTGGGGTGAGGGTGTGGATGGCCGCGAGTGCGGCATGCGCGCAGCCGGCGGCGTGATCGCTCACGCCGCCGGTGGGTAGTGCCGTTGAATCAGAACTTGTAGCGCACGCCGAGCAGGAACTGGCGGCCGGTTTCGGTGTACTGCAGCGGCAGCTGACCGGTCGCCGGCGAGTAGACCCACTCGTCGGAGGCTTCGTTGGTCAGGTTGATGCCTTCCAGGCTCAGCTCGAGCTGGTCGCTGATCGTGTAGCGGATCGACGCATCGATGACCGTGGTGCCGGTCATGCCATGGTAGCCATCGATGTTGAAGCCGGTTTCGGTACCCGGTGCCTGGGTCAGGTAGTCATCGCGGTTGGTCGCCGAGACGCGGCCGGAGAAGACTTTCCCTTCGTAGAACAGCGTGGCGTTCCAGGACGACTTGGACAGACCGGTCAAATCGGTCTTCATCACCGGCTGGCCGGCGGCGTTGAGGTACTGGATCTGCGATTCCACCCAGGTGTAGTTCAACTGCACGCCCAGGTTGGACCACTTGCCCGGCAGGAAGGTGAAGGGCTGGGTGTAGTTGGCTTCCACGCCGTGCAGTTCGCCGCCGGGAGTGTTGACCGGACGGCTGTAGGTGAAGTCATCGGTCGGCGACGCACCGGTGCCGATCAGCAGCGAGGCGGGCAGGCCGCTGTCGGAGTACGGACGCACTTCGCGGGTGGTCTGCACGAAGCTTTCGATGTCCTTGTAGAACAGACCGATGCCGGCCATCGCGCCTTCGGCGAAGTACCACTCGAAGCCGAGGTCGACGTTGGTCGCGCGGATCGGTTCCAGGTCCGGGTTGCCGCTGGAGATGGTGCGTGCACCACCGGCCACCGCCACCGTGGCGCCAGGCGTCAGGCTGCCCAGGCCCGGGCGGCTCATCACCTTGGCCGCGCCGAGGCGGATCAGGAAGTCCGGGCTGACTTCGGCCACCAGGTTGAACGAGGGCAGGGTGTCGTTGTAGGTGCGGTTCTCCGTGGTGGAGACCGTACCGGTGGCCAGCGTGGACAGGCCGGTGGAGCTCTGCTTGGTGCGCACGTAACGCACGCCCACGTTGCCCGACAGCGGCAGCGCGCCGATCTCGGTGGAGAACTCGCCCATCAGGTAGGCGCCACGGTCCTTTTCTTCGACGCTGCGGACGTTGTTGGCACGCGGGGCGACGGCGAAGATGCCGCTGTTGCTGTAGATGTCGAACTGATCGGCGATCGCATTCAGATCCGGCACCACCCAGTTGGACGGGCTGCCGTTGATGCCCTTCAGGCCGGCCTGCTCGGTCATGTCCACCGGCACGACCTTGGTACCGTCGGCGAAGGTGGGCACGGCCAGTTCGCTGGCGCGGCGCAGTTCGGTGGTCTTGAAGGTGTAGTCCTTGGCGAGCACGCCGCCCTTCAGGCGGAAGCCGGGGCTGATGTTCCAGTTGAAGTCGATCTGTCCGGTATCGAAGTCGTTGTCCACGTACTGCGGACGCAGGCGGATTTCCGCCAGCTCCCAGCCCGCGGGGTTGGTCGGGTCGATACCGTAGTTCAGCGTCGGGAACCGGCTGTTGCCCCGGTAGTCGTAGCTGTAGTTGTCGACGTCGTACTTGTCCATGATGATCGTGGTCTGCACCGGGTTCTCGTGCTTGGAGCGCGAGATGCCGACCTTGCCGGACAGGGTGAAGTCATCACCGAAGCGGTGCTGGCCGTTCAGGCTGAGCTGCTTGAACTCGGTGCTCCACTCGTCATGGCGGTTCTCGGTGCGGATATCGACGTTGTCGAACTCGCCGTAGACCAGTGCATTGTTCTCGATCACGCCGTTCTTGACGATCGTCGCCGGCTTGCCGACCAGGCGCGGCGTGGTGCTGGTGCCACGGCTGAAGGAAATCGCCTCGATGTAGTGCTCGTCACGGGTGGCGTCGATCTTCGAGTACAGCGCGTCCAGCGAGATCTCGGTGGCGTCGCTCGGCTTCCACTGCAGGGTGCCGGTCACGCCCAGGCGCTTCTGCTCATGCTCCATCTGCACATAGCGCGGGAAGCGCGGGTGGTAGACGTCGGCCGAGCGCGCGGCAGCGAACGGCGAGGCGGCGTTGAAGTTGCCGTTGCTCGGGCCGTTGGCCCAGCGGCCGGTGTTGGAGCCTTCTTCCAGCGCCTGGCGCTCGGAGTAGGCGACCGACAGCAACGCACCGAAGGTGCCGTCGGCAAAGGTGTTGGAGATCAGTGCGGCCATGCGCGGGTCGGCTTTCTCGGCCATCGCGTTGTAGCCGGCCTGGCCACTGGCGGCAAAAGTGAAGCCGTCATAGTCGAACGGGCGCGCGGTGCGCAGGTCGACCGTGGCACCCAGCGAGCCTTCCTCGACGTCCGCCGAGGCGGTCTTGCGCACCATCAACTGCGAGAACAGGTCCGAGGCGAACACGTTGAAGTCGAAGCCACGGCCACGGTTGGTACCGCCGCTCTGGTCGCCGGCGCCGACGGTGGTCAGCGCTTCCATGCCGTTGATGCGCACGCGGGTGAAATCCGGGCCCAGGCCGCGCACCGAGATGTTGCGGCCTTCGCCGGCTTCGCGGGTGATGACCACGCCGGGGATGCGCTGCAGCGACTCGGCCAGGTTCAGATCCGGGAACTTGCCGATATCCTCGGCGACGATGGCGTCGACCACGCCGGCTTCGCCACGCTTGATGTCCAGCGCCTTCTCGACACTGGCGCGGTAGCCGGTGACGGTGACGGTATCCAGTTCGGTGGGGTTGGTGGTGCCCGCATCCTGGGCCAGCGCGGTACCACTCAGCGCCAGGCCGATCGACAATGCGAGCAAGGTAACCGGTGTCTTTTTCTGCGTGTTCTGGACTTGCATGTTTTCCCTCTCCCAAGGTGCTACATGAAACAGCTATCCAACGACATGTCAGTGCAATGACACCGCTGGTCAGGGCGGACGTTAACAGCCCGTTACTGATCCGGCATCTTGCACCGCAGCAGACTTCCAATGTCCCGCAGATGCTTGCAGGACAATGGTTCCGACATTCGGGACAGGTGGACGGGGCGGCGTCCATCGCTAGAATGACACCGCTAGCCATTGCTGCTGGACGTCCTTGCGGCGTCGGCGGCCCTCACAAGGATCCAGGACCATGAGTCGTGTTGTCTGTTTCGGAGAGTTGTTGCTGCGCATGAGCGCCCCCGGCCGCGAGCTGCTGCTGCAGCAGCCGCAGCTGCTGGTCCACGCGGGTGGCGCGGAAGCCAACGTCGGTGTCTCGCTGGCCCACCTCGGGCATGCGGTATCGGCGGTCAGCACGGTGCCGGCCAACCCGCTGGGCGAGTACGCACTGGGCGAACTGCGCCGGCACGGCGTGGACACCACCGCGGTGCGACGCACCGACGGCCGCATGGGGCTGTATTTCCTGACCACCGGTGCGGTCCAGCGCGCGAGCGAAGTGGTCTACGACCGCGCCGACTCGGCCTTCGCCAACAGCAGCGCCGCCGACTACGACTGGGACACGCTGCTGGCCGGCGCCGACTGGCTGCACCTGTCCGGGGTCAGCCCGGCGCTCAACCCGGCCATGGCCCAGGCCACGCTGGCGGCGGCGCGTGCCGCCTGCGCGCGGGGCGTGAAGGTGTCCTTCGACGGCAACTTCCGGCCGTCGCTGTGGGCGCGCTGGCAGGGCGATGCGCCCGGCATCCTGCGCGAGCTGTTCGCCTGCGCCGATCTGCTGTTCGCCGATTACCGCGACATCGGCGTGGTGCTCGGCGGCGGGTTCGAGCAGGCCGATGTGCGTGAGCGTGTCGATGCGGCCGCCGCACAGGCCTTCGCCGCGTTCCCGCGTCTGCAGTGGATGGCCTGCACCCAGCGCACCCCGCACAGCGTGGACAACCATGCCCTCGGGGCGATGCTGGTCGGCCGCGATGGCACCCGCGCCGTGGCGCCGACCCGCGAGATGATCGGCATCGTGGACCGCATCGGGGGAGGCGATGCCTTCGCCGCCGGCATCCTGCATGGCATGATGCGCGGCTTCGCGCCGGACATGATCGTGCGCTTCGGCCTGGCCGCAGGCTGCCTGAAGCACTCGATCCCCGGCGACTTCAACCCTGTCAGCGAGGCTGACATCATGGCCCTCACGGGCGAGGAGCGATTCGATGTCCGGCGCTGATCCGCGCGTACGCGCAGTCCTGAAACTGGCCCCGGTGATTCCAGTGTTCACCCCGGAAAGCGTCGAGGACGCCGTCGAGGTCGCGCGTGCACTGTTCAACGGCGGCCTGCCGGTGATCGAAGTGACGCTGCGCACGCCGATGGCGATGGACGCGATCCAGGCGATGGTCGAGGCCGTGCCCGATGCCGTGGTCGGCGCCGGCACCGTGCTGACCGCCGCGCAGATGGAGAAGGTCAAGCAGGTGGGTGGCCGCTTCGCCGTATCGCCCGGCGCGACCCCGCGCCTGTATGCGGCCGCACGCGATACCGATCTGCCGTTCCTGCCGGGCGTGGCGACCTCCTCGGAGCTGATGCTCGGCCTGGAGCACGGCCTGGACACGTTCAAGTTCTTCCCGGCGGTGCAGGCCGGCGGCGCGGCCATGCTGTCGGCCTGGAACGGCCCGTTCGGCGATGTGCGGTTCTGCCCGACCGGCGGCATCAGCGCGCAGACCGCGCGCGATTTCCTGCACCTGCCCAACGTGCTGTGCGTGGGCGGTTCCTGGCTGACCACGCGGGCACTGCTGCAGGCCAGGGACTGGGCCGGCATCGAGCAGCTCGCGCGCGATTCGGCCGCGCTGGTCGGCTGAGGCCGCATCGCCTGCGGCCCTCAGTGGCGGCGGGCGGTCGCGCCGACGCGGCGATACAGGGTGCTGCGGCTGATGCCGAGCGCGCGGGCCGCCTGGGCGACATTCCCATGGCTGGCCCGCAGCGCGTCGCGCATCGCCGTTTCCGTCATCGCCTCCAGGCCCCCGGCCGTGGACGGCAGCACCGGCGCGCGCACGGTCTGCAGATAGGCGGGCAGCATCGCGTGCCGGATCTGCTCACCTGGATCACTCAGCGCCACCAGGGTGCGCAGGCAGGAACACAGCTGCCGCACATTGCCCGGCCACGTGTAACCCGCCAGCGCGTCGAGCGCGGCGGCCTCCAGCTGCCGGCCCTGGCCGAGCCTGTCCCACAGACCACGCACCAGTGCCGCACGGTCGGCGTGCTCGCGCAATGCCGGCAGACGCACGCTGTGGTCGGCGATGCGGTAGTACAGGTCGCTGCGGAACTCGCCGGCAGCCATGGCCTGATCGAGATCGCGGTGGGTGGCGCAGATCAGGGTGAAATCCAGCGGCACCGGTTTGCCGCCGCCCAGCGGTGACAGCGTGCGCTCCTGCAGCACCCGTAGCAGGCGCGGCTGCAGCGCCAGCGGCATGTCGCCGATTTCATCCAGGAACAGCACGCCACCCTGCGCCTGGCGCAGCAGGCCGGTGTTGCCGCTCTTGCGGGCACCGGTGAAGGCACCTTCCTCGTAACCGAACAGTTCGGCTTCGATCAGGCCTTCGGGCAGCGCCGCGCAGTTCACCGCGACGAACGGCTTGTCGGCGCGTGCACTGCGGCGGTGCAGCTCACGCGCGAAGACCTCCTTGCCGGTGCCGGTCTCACCCTGCAGCAGCACGGGCAGCTGTGCGTCCAGCACGCGGCAGGCGCGTTCGAGTACCTGCTGCTGGGCCGCGTCGAACAGGGGCGTGGCATCGGCACGCACTGCGGCGGCGGCGGCACGGGAGGGGGCCGCCGGCGTGGGGCGGGCAGGCAGGGCCGGACGCACGCGGGTGCCGCCCGCCGGCCCCAGGTGCCCGTACAGCGCGCGCCCCTGGCGATCGACCAGCGCACCGTCATCGTGCAGCCGCGACAGCGGACCATCGAACAGCGCCTCGTAGGGCGCCCTGCCGATGTCGCCGTGGTCCAGACCGAACAGGGCCAGCCCGGCACGGTTGGCGGCCACCAGGCGGCCATTGCGGAAGCCCAGCACGCCTTCGCGCGCGGTGCCCAACAGGCCGGCGTCATGATGCAGGCGCACGACCTCGCAATCGCCCAGCCCCGCTTCGAAGTAGCGGTGCTCGATATGCGCCACCGCCTGCCGTGCCAGCACGCGCGCATGCAGGTGCTGCTGGCGCGCGTCGCCGGAGATGTCGAGCACGCCGACGCGCTGCCCGTAGGGATCGAAGATCGGCGTCGCCGAGCAGGTCAGGATGGCGTGCGGGGCGAAGTAGTGCTCGCCACCCCGGACCTCCACCGAGCGGCCTTCGACGATGGCGGTGCCGATCGCATTGGTACCCACCGTGGTTTCATCCCAGCGCACTCCCGGCATCAGCGCCACGCGCCCGGCCTTGTCGAGAAATCCCGGGTTGCCCTCGGCATCCAGGATCCAGCCGGCCTCGTCGGTCAGCAGCGCGATGCTGCCGGTCGCCGCGATGTCGGCCGCCAGCCCGTCCAGCTCCGGTCGCGCGAGCCGCCACAGCGTTTCCTGGCGCTGCCGCAGCTCGCGCAGGCGTGCGTCCGGCAGCGGCTCGACCTCTGGTTGTGCATCCACCGACAGCCCGCCGCGCTGGCAGCGCTGCCAGGACTGCAGGATGGTGTCGGGCACGATCCCGACCGGCGCCGCGCCACGCTCGAAGAACGAGCGTCGTGCAGTGCCGAGACGGTGCTGGAGCGGACGCTGGGACACCTGGATTCTCCAGTGTCGCAATCTGCGACAGTTGTAGCGGGGCCTGTTCCGATAAACACCACACCCGGCGTTACCGCGCAATGACCTGCCGTGGTGCACCGCATCAGTTTCCAAGGCCTTCTCCAATCGGCACAGCGCGTCAGGCCTTGCCGCACTGCACCACCCCGAACCTGGCATCGTCCTTGCGGCAGGGAACAGACCCTTACCGGGCCTGTCCACCGCCATCCGGAGATGCACCCATGAATGCCGTCACGTCCGCCAAGCCGCACGCCACCGACCCGCAGTCCATCTTCAAGCCGCGCTACGGCAACTACATCGGCGGGGAGTGGGTGGCGCCGCGCAGCGGCCAGTACTTCGAGAACACCACCCCGGTGACCGGCAAGGTGTTCACCGAGGTCGCCCGCTCCAACGCCGAGGACATCGAAGCCGCGCTGGACGCCGCCCACGCGGCCAAGACCGCCTGGGGCCAGACCTCGACCACCGAGCGCGCCAACCTCCTCAACAGGATCGCCGACCGCATCGAGGAGAACCTCGCGCTGCTCGCCCATGCCGAAACCTGGGACAACGGCAAGCCGATCCGCGAAACGCTCAACGCCGACGTGCCGCTGATGGCCGATCACTTCCGCTACTTCGCCGGCGCGGTGCGCGCGCAGGAAGGCAGCCTGTCGGAGATCGACAAGGACACCATCGCCTACCATTTCCACGAGCCGCTCGGCGTGGTCGGGCAGATCATCCCGTGGAACTTCCCGATGCTGATGGCGGCCTGGAAACTGGCGCCCGCGCTGGCCGCCGGCAACTGCGTGGTGCTCAAGCCGGCCGAGCAGACACCGGCCTCGATCCTGGTGCTGATGGAAGTGATCGGCGACCTGCTGCCCAAGGGCGTGCTCAACGTGGTCAACGGCTTCGGCGTGGAGGCCGGCAAGCCGCTGGCCTCCAACCCGCGCATCGCCAAGATCGCCTTCACCGGCGAGACCACCACCGGCCGCCTGATCATGCAGTACGCCAGCCAGAACCTGATTCCGGTGACGCTGGAACTCGGCGGTAAATCGCCGAACATCTTCTTCGCCGACGTGATGGCCGAGGACGATGATTTCCTCGACAAGGCCGTGGAAGGCTTCGTGCTGTTCGCGTTCAACCAGGGCGAGGTGTGTACCTGCCCCTCACGCGCGCTGATCCAGGAATCGATCTACGAGAAATTCATGGAACGTGCGCTCAAGCGCGTGGCCGCGATCAAGCAGGGCAATCCGCTCGACCCCACCACCATGGTCGGTGCGCAGGCCTCCTCCGAGCAGCTGGAGAAGATCCTCTCCTACTTCGACATCGGCCGGCAGGAAGGCGCCGAGGTGCTGATCGGCGGCGAGCAGGCCATGCTCGAGGGCGACCTGGCCGGCGGCTTCTACGTGAAGCCGACCGTGTTCAAGGGCCACAACAGGATGCGCGTGTTCCAGGAAGAGATCTTCGGGCCGGTGGTCTCGGTGACCACGTTCAAGACCGAGGAAGAAGCCCTGGAGCTCGCCAACGACACGCTGTACGGCCTCGGTGCCGGCGTGTGGAGCCGGGATGCCTCGCGCCTGTACCGCATGGGCCGTGGCATCCAGGCCGGGCGCGTGTGGACCAACTGCTACCACGCGTATCCGGCCCATGCCGCGTTCGGTGGCTACAAACAGTCGGGCATCGGCCGCGAGAACCACAAGATGATGCTCGACCACTACCAGCAGACCAAGAACCTGCTGGTCAGCTACTCGCCCAGGAAGCTGGGCTTCTTCTGAGCCCCGGGCTTGATCCCGATCAAGGCGCCGGCATGCGCCCGGCGCCACAGTGCAGTCATTGGCAATCCACGGAGATCCACGCATGAACAAGACCATGAAGGCCGCTGTCGTCCGCGAATTCGGAAAGCCGTTGCGCATCGAGGAAGTCGAGGTGCCGCGTCCGGGGCCCGGCGACATCCTGGTGAAGATCGAAGCCTGCGGCGTGTGCCACACCGACCTGCACGCGGTCGACGGAGACTGGCCGGTCAAGCCCAACCCGCCGTTCATTCCCGGCCACGAAGGCGTCGGCCACGTGGTGGCGGTGGGTGCGGGTGTCAGCCACATCCGCGAAGGCGACCGCGTCGGCATCCCGTGGCTGTACTCGGCCTGTGGCTATTGCGAGCACTGCCTGGGCGGCTGGGAGACCCTTTGCGAGGCGCAGCAGAACACCGGCTACTCGGTGAACGGAGGGTTCGCCGAGTACGCCTTGGCCAACGCGGGGTATGTCGGGCTGCTGCCCAAGAGCGTGGGCTTCATCGAGGTCGCACCGATCCTGTGCGCCGGCGTCACGGTCTACAAGGGCCTGAAGGTCACCGATACGAAGCCGGGCCAGTGGGTGGTGATTTCCGGCATCGGCGGGCTGGGCCACATGGCCGTGCAGTACGCCAAGGCGATGGGCCTGAATGTGGCCGCGGTGGATATCGACGACGGCAAGCTCGCCCTGGCCGAGCGGCTGGGTGCGACGATCACGGTCAACGCGCGCAACACCGATCCGGCCGCGTTCCTGAAGAAGGAGATCGGCGGGGCGCATGGCGCACTGGTCACGGCCGTCTCGCCGAAGGCCTTCGAGCAGGCACTGGGCATGGTCCGCCGTGGTGGCACGGTCTCGTTGAACGGCCTGCCGCCGGGCAACTTCCCGCTGGATATCTTCGGCATGGTGCTCAACGGCATCACCGTGCGTGGCTCGATCGTCGGCACCCGCCTGGACCTGCAGGAATCCCTGGAGTTCGCCGAGCAGGGCAAGGTCGCCGCGACGGTCACCAGCGATTCGCTGGAGAACATCAACGACATCTTCGCGCGCATGCAGGCCGGCAGGATCGAAGGCCGCGTGGTGCTGGACATGAGCGCGTGAACAGACGGCGCGCTGCCGATGTGCATCGGCAGCGCCTGTTTCACGCTAGTGCCGGCCGCTGGCCGGCTCACCGGAGATCCCCGCCATGACCGACGTCCCGCTCCAGGTAATGGCCACCCTGCCGGCCCTGCAGCTGATCGAGACACTGCAGGCCCGCCACGGCGACCTGCTGTTCCACCAGTCCGGTGGCTGCTGCGACGGCTCCTCGCCGATGTGCTTCGCCCAGGGCGATTTCATCGTTGGCGACCGTGACGTGCGGATGGGCGAGATCGGCGGGGCACCGTTCTACATCAGCCCCGCGCAGTTCGAGTACTGGAAGCACACCCAGCTGATCATCGACGTGGTGCCCGGCCGCGGCGGCATGTTCTCGCTGGAGAACGGCGAGGGCGTGCGCTTCCTGGTCCGCTCGCGGCTGTTCAGTGATGACGAGTTCGCCCGGCTCAAGGCGGCCGGCCGGGTCTGAAACACGCCGCGGCAACCCGTCCATAATGGCGGCTCTCCCGCCGTGATGTCGCCGCCATGCCTGTGTGGTCCGCACTGAAGAATCCGTTGCTGTCCGTGCTCGCCGTCGTGTTCGCGTTCGCGGCGATGGTGCTGGTCAACAGCCTCGGTTCCTGGCTGGTGCCGTTGCTGCGCATTCCGCCGGGCGGCGAGCCGCAGCTGGCCTGGGACCTGGCCTGGACGATCCTCAGCGGCATCGCTGCGATCGCCTTCGCCAGCCGTTATGCGCCCACCTGGCCGCGTGTGCACGGCGGCATGGTGTGGGCGGTGATCGCGGCCGCATCGCTCTACACCGCGTGGGATTTCGGCAGCGATTTTCCGTTCTGGTTTGTGGTGATCCTGCTGGTGTCGCTGCCCGTGCAGGCCCTGCTCGGCCTGTGGCTGGGCACACGGTTCCGGCCAGGGCGCGCCTGATCAACTGCCCGGCAGGACCTGCTTCACCTGCCCGATGCCGTCCCACGGATCCTGCTTCAACCGCTCCGCGCGCTGCAGCGCCTTCGCCAGCGGGAAGGCGTCCGGCGCCGCGATGCGGCCCAGCTCTTCCCAGCGCAGCGGCACCGCCACGCCGGCACCCGGCCGCGCCCGCAGCGACCACGAACTTACACTGGTGGCGCCGCGCGCATTGCGCAGCCAATCAATGAAGATCACGCCGTCGCGTTTGGCCTTGCTCATCGTCGCCACATAGCGCTCCGGTGCCTGGGTGGCCATGGCCTGCGCGAACGCCTCGCAGAAGTCCTTGGCCTGCGCCCAGTCGGCCTTGGGCTGCAGCGGCACCACCACGTGCAGGCCCTTGCCGCCGGAGAGCCGGACGAAGCTCTCCAGCCCGGCTTCCTGCAGGCGCGCGCGCACATCGCGTGCGGCAGCCTTGATCTGGGCCCAATTCACGCCTTCACCCGGATCCAGATCGAACACCAGCCGGTCCGGATGTTCGGGGTCATCGACGGTGGCGCCCCAGGGATGCAGCTCCAGGGTGTTCATCTGCACCAGCTGCAGCAGCCCCTCCACATCCTCGATGTAGAGGTAGTCCTCGCGCCCGCTTTTCTGTTCCAGCGGGATCGCCTTGACCGCGCCGCCCAGGCCGGTGCCATGGTGTTTCTGGAAGAAGCAGGGCTTGTCCACGCCGTCCGGGCAGCGCAGCACCGACAGCGGGCGGTGCGCGACCTCGGGCAGGATCCAGCGCGCCATGCGGCGGTAGTAGTCGGCCACCTCGCCCTTGGTGATCTTCGCCTTGGCGAACACCACGCGGTCGGGATGGCTGATCGCCACGGTGCTTTCTTCCTGCGCAGCCGCGGCCTGCTTCCGGCCGCTGGCTTTCGCCTGCGGGGCGGAGGCGGACGCAGCGGCGGTCGTGACGTTGGCTGCCGCGCCCAGATCCGTCGGCTTCTTGTCGTCGCGCAGGCGCTTGAAACTGGCCTGGCGCAGCAGGCCTTCCTTCGCCCAGCCGCGGAAGGCGACTTCCGCGACCAGCACCGGCTTCACCCAGTGCACGCTGCGCGCGGTGAACGGCACGTGCGAGGGCAGTTCGACCACCGCGTCCTTCACGGTCAGCGGCGTCAGTTGCTTCGTCAGCGCGCGCAGCGCCGCATCATCGAAACCCGTGCCGACGCGGCCGACATAACGCAGCCCGCCCTTGTCCGGCGTGGCCATCAGCAGCGAGCCGAAGCCACTGCGCGATCCCTTGGGCTCGGTGTAGCCGACAATGAGGAACTCATCGGTGTTCTCGTGCTTGATCTTGATCCAGTCGCGCGAGCGCGCGTTGACGTAGGGCGCGTCGATCCGCTTGCTGATGATGCCTTCGAAGCCGGCCTCGCCACTGGCGGCGAACACCGCCGGGCCGTGGTCGCGCACATGGTCGCTGTAGGCCAGGGTGTCCGGCCTGCTGCCCAGCAGGTCCTTGAGCAGCGCCTTGCGCTCCAGCAGGGGCACGCGGCTGACATCCACCCCGGCGATGCCGGGCATGTCGAACACCACATAGCGCAGCGGCTGCTTCGCGGTGCCGTCGATGACCTTCTGCAACGCGGTGAAATCACTGCGGCCCTGCGCATCCAGCACCACCAGCTCACCGTCCAGGCGCAGATCGCGCACTGGCAGCCGCTCGATCGCCTGCACCACTTCGGGAAAATCGTCGGTCCAGTTGAGGCCACCACGCGAGCGCAGCGACACCACGCCCTCGTGCACATCGGCCAGCAGGCGGTAGCCGTCCCATTTGATCTCGTGCAGCCACTGCTCGCCGTCCGGCGCGCTGGCACGGTGATCGGTCAGCTGCGCCTTGAAGTCGTGCGGGTAGGGCCTCTCGCGTGCGCCTTCAAGCGCGAGCGCGCGTTTGGCCCAGCGTGCGTCGGCCTTGCGTGCGGCGCCGTTCCTCACGGGTGTGACGGGTGCGGTCTTCGTTGCCGGTGCGGTCTTCTTTGCCGGGGCCGCCTTCTTCGTGTTGGCCGCAGCGGCCTTCTTCGTGCCCGCGCGCTTGGCCGCTGTCGGCGGCGCCTCCAGCAGATCATCGGCCTCCAAGTCCCTCGCCTCATCGTCATCGCGTTTGATCAGCAGCCACTGGTGCTGCTTGCCCTTCATGGCGGTGCGCACCAGCTTCCAGCCGCCTTTCAGCCGCTCGCCGTGCAGCACGAAGTCCACCTTCCCGGCTGCGATCGCCTCCAGCGGGTCGCCATCGCAGGCCCAGGTACCGTGGTCGTAGACATCCACGTGCCCCGCACCGTAATGACCGCTGGGGATATCGCCGGCAAAGGTGGCATAGGACAGGGGATGGTCCTCCACCTCCACCGCGAGCCGCTTCTCGCCGACACGCAGAGAGGGGCCCTTCGGCACCGCCCAGCTCTTGAGCACGCCGTCGGCTTCCAGCCGGAAGTCGTAGTGGCGCGAGCTGGCATGGTGCAGCTGCACGACGAAGATCGGCCGCCGCGCGGGTGCACCGCGACGCTCGGCGTCCGGCTCGGGGGTGCCGTCGAAGCGGCGTTTGCGGCGGTACTCCTGCAGGGACATGCGCGCTTACCCGGCTTTGCGCGCGGGCGCGCGCTTGGTGGTCTTCTTGGCTGCCTTGCCCGCTGTCTTGGTCGCCTTCTTCGCGGCAGTGGGTTTGGCGACCTTGGCCGTGGCCTTCTTCGCCGGTGTCTTCCTGGCCGCCGGCGTGCGTTTCTTGGCATCCAGGCTCTTCTGCAGCAGCGACATGAAGTCGACCACGTTGGTCGCATCATCCTCGCGCGGAACCGGCTCTTCCTCCACCTTGGTGGTGCCGCCCTTGGCCTTGATCCGCTTCTTCAGCAGCGTGTGCAGGCGCTCGCGGAACTCATCGTGGTACTCGTCCGGCTTCCATTCGCCGGACATCGACTCGATCAGCTGCTCGGCCATGGCGGTTTCCTTGCTGTTGATGCGGTACTCGGACAGGCTGCCACTGGGCAGCTTGTAGTCTTCCGGGTCCACCAGTTCCTGCGGATAGCGCAGGATCATCAGCACCAGCGCATCGCCATGCGGCATCACCGCGCACAGATACTCGCGGGTACGCACCACGACCCGCGCGATGCCGACCTTGCCGGTGCTGCGCAGCGTCTCACGCAGCAGCACGTAGCCTTTCTCGGCTTTCTTCGCGGGTACCAGCAGGTAGGGCTTCTCGTAGTAGCGCGGATCGATCGTGCCGGCATCGACGAAGGTCTCCACTTCGACCGCCTCATGGCTTTCCGGTGCGGCCGAGCGAATATCGTCTTCTTCCAGCACGACGTAGCTGCCCTTGTCGTATTCGTAGGCTTTGACGATGTCCTTCCACGGCACTTCCTCGCCGGTGTCGGCGTTGACGCGCTCGAAGCGGATCGGTTTGCGGTCGCGCGAATCGAGCATCCGGAAGTGCAGATCGACGTTGCGTTCGCCGGACATCAGCGACACCGGGACATTGAGCAGCCCGAATGACAGCGTGCCGGTCCAGATCGGTCGAGCCATGGTGGCGCCACTCCAACACTACAGGGAGGGCAGCTGTACCGCGCGGCACGTGAAACGCCCGTGTCCGGCCTGTGCAGGCCGGCTGCACGGCGCTGCTACTGCAGCAGGCCGTGCACCGCCGCCGCCGGCATGTGGTCCAGCGCCAGCCAGGCATCCTCGACCACCGCCCGCGCCTGCGGCCAGCCCAGCCGGGATTGGCCGCGCATCTGCTCCCAGTGCTCGGCCAGCTCGCCGTCGGTGTCATCGGCGCCGCGCGGCCAGTCGGCGTAATGCGTGGTCAGCGCGAAGGCGTAGGCCGGGTAGAGGTCGCGCCAGCTGCGGCGGCCGTGGCTGCGGCGCTGCTCGTAATCGCTGCGCATGTACTGCAGGTAGTCCTGTGCGATCGCCTGCGCGTCCTCGGCGCGGTCGCGGCGCGCACGGCGCCCGCTCCGTTCCGGCTGCAGGTAGGCGTTGAACAACGCGGGTGCGGCACGGCGGTCCAGGCGGGGCATGACACGACTCCGACAGCGGTGGGGCAGGCAGGAATAGACCCGCCGCTGTTATCCAGCCGTGACAGATTCGTTGCTGCGACGGGATTCGCGGCGACTTCACCCGCCGCGCGCTGTAGTGGAGCGCACCGTTACTGGAGAACTCCCATGCCACGCGATCCCCTGCGCGACGCCACTGCCCCGGTCCCCGGCGAGCAGCGCGCCAAACATGACAACCAGGACGCCGAAAACCGCGGCGCCGACATCCGCCCCTCGGCCGACGCCGATGCTGCGGCCGAGCGCCCGGGCGAGGTGGACCCGCACACCTCCCGCGACCGCAAGGATTCCCCGCCCGGCGCCCAAGGCCCGGCCGGTCATCACCGCCGCGAAGATGAATACCAGCGCCGCCAGCGCAAGGAACACGCCAGCGACAACCAGGACGAGGCGCTGGAAGAGACGTTCCCGGCGAGCGACCCGACCTCACCGTTCGTGCCCGCCAAGCCGCCCCGTTAGGTCACGGCGCCCACTGCCACTGCAGCCCCACGTTGTAGCGGCGGTCCGGCCCGGGTTCGAAGAAGCGCTGGTTGCCGTCGTTGACGATCACCGAGCCGATATAACGCTGGTCCAGCGCATTGTCGATCCGCGCGAACGCCCGCAGCGTGCCCTGCGCGGTGGTCCAGCGCCGCGCCAGTTCCAGATTCAGCAGCGCGTAGCCCGGTGCGCGGTCGGTGGCCAGGTCGTTGACCACGGTGTCGCTGGAGGCCACGACCTCGGCCGCCCATTGCCACGGGCCCGGCCGGTACTGCACCCGCGCGTTCCACTGCTGCCTGGGCACGCCCGGCAGGCGTGAGCCGGCCGTCACCGTGTTGCAGCCCGTGGCCGCGCACAGCGCATACGGGTCGCGCACGGTGGCCTCGATCCAGGTGTAGGCCAGCGACAGATCCGCCTGCGCCCCCAGCGGCTGCACATAGCTGGCTTCCGCACCCTGGCGGCGGGTTCGGCCGATGTTGCGGTAGGTGCTGCGGCCGCCGCTGTTGCTGGCCACGGCCAGCTCGTCATCGGTATCGGCGCGGAACAGCGCGGCCTCGACCTGCGCGCCACTCTGCCCCTGCCATTTGCTGCCGACTTCCAGGTTGCGGCTGCGGGCCGCCGAGAGATCCAGCGCCAGCCCGGCCTGGCCATCGGCGCGGTAGCCCAGCTCGTTGAAGGTGGGGGTCTCGAAGCCACGTCCGGCCGAGGCGTACAGCCGCCACGCATCGCTGGCGCGGAACACCACCCCGGCCACCGGCGTGGTCGCCTCGTAACGCCGTGAGCCGCTGTCGTCCGGATTCCCGGCGGCGATGTAGTGGTCGTTGGAACGGAAGCGGACCGTGCTGTGGCGCACACCGAGCAGCAACGACCAGCGCGGCGCCCACTGCCACCACGCCTGCGCGAACTGGTCCACGTTCTCGACCCGGTCGCTCTGGTCACGGCGCAGGCGGCCCTTGATGCCCACCTGGTCGCCCACGAAGTTCTCGTAACCGTTGCGATCCTGCTGCTGACGGTCGGCATTGGCGCCGATCACCACGTCCAGCGGGCGCCCGGCCCAGTCGCCGCGCCAGGCCCAGCGCGCGTCGACGCCGCCGTAGTCCCCGTCCAGGTCGATCACCCCGCCGGCATGCAGCGGATTGGCCTGCGGCCCCGGCGGGATCGCCAGGTACTGCTCCACGCTGCGCTGACCGGCATAGCCCATCGCACGCCAGGTCTGCGCGCCTTCCTTTCGGGTGAACACCAGCCCGGCCTGGGCCTGGCGCACGGATTTGCGGGTGTTGTACTGGGTCGCCACGGCGGTCGCCTGGCGCGGGTTCTCGCGCACCTGGGCGCGGGTCAGGCCGAGCGGATCCTGCGCGTCGGGCGCATCGAAGTAGTTCAGGACCAGATCCAGCTGGCCGCCACCGACATCCGTGCCGAGCCGGGCGTTGACCGACTCGCGCCGGGCCTGGCTGTGATCGCGCCAGCCATCGGTGCGGAAGTGGTTGGCGGCCACGTTGTAGCGGATCGGCCCCTGCACGCCGCGCAGCTGGGCGCCGGCGCTCACGGTGGTGTCGCTGCCGGTATCCACCCGCAGGCGCCATGGGTCGCCTTCGGCGCCGTCCGCGCTCCAGACGTGGACCACGCCGCCGGAGGAATTGCCGTACAGCGCCGAGAATGGCCCGCGCAGCACCTCCACGCGCTGCGCCGAGAGCAGGCTGGCGTGGGAGAGCTGGCCCTGGCCGTCGGGCATGGTGGCCGGTACACCATCCACCAGCACGCGCACGCCGCGCACGCCGAAGGTCGAGCGCGCGCCGAAGCCGCGGATCGAGAGCTGGGTGTCCTGCGCGTAGTTCTGGCGATCACGGGCAACCACCCCGGGAATGCCGTTGAGCGCCTCGGAGAGCTGGGCCAGCGGCCCGGTACGGTCCTCGTCCACCCAGACCGTGGTCAGCGAGGCCGGCAGCTCGATATCGGCCACCTGTGCCACGCGCGCGGCCTGGACCTGCATGGTGGGCAGCCGCTCGATCGGGGCGGGCGGGGCGGGGGTGTTCTGGGCCTGCGCCAGCGATGGCAGCAACACGGCCGAGGCCAGCGCACAGTGGCGGGCCAGCGGGGTAAGACGGAGCATGTGGGGCGGGATCCTCGGTGAATGGGCGTGCCGCACGCCATGGTACGGAAGCGGACGTGACGACAGCCTCGGCGCCCTCGGCGGGGCTTTGTTACGATGGGTCGGTTTTGGCTGATTCTGCCGCCAGATCCGCGTCGCGCCACCCTCCCCCTTCCGTCATCCGAATGAGTACCGCCGTGTCCTTCTTTGCAAATGTGGAACTGGTCCCAGGCGACCCGATCCTGGGCCTGACCGAGGCTTACAACGCCGACAGCCGCCCGATCAAGGTCAACCTGGGCGTGGGCATCTATTACGACGAGAGTGGCCGCATCCCGCTGCTCCGCGCCGTGAACACGATCGAACAGCAGCTGGCCAATGACGCCAAACCGCGCGGCTACCTGCCGATCGACGGCCTGCCGGCCTACAACCAGGCCACCCGTGAGCTGGTCTTCGGCAAGGATTCGCCGCTGCTGGCCGCCGGCCGCGTGGCCACCTCGCAGACCATCGGCGGCAGCGGTGCGCTGCGCGTCGGCGCGGACCTGCTGCACAAGCTGCTGCCGCACGCCACCATCGCCATCAGCAACCCGAGCTGGGAAAACCATCGCGCGGTGTTCGGCGCGGCCGGCTTCGACGTGGTCGATTACACCTACTTCGATGCCGCCACGCATGGCGTGGACTTCGACGGCATGCTCGCCGACCTCGGCAAGCTGCAGCCGGGCACCGTGGTGCTGCTGCACGCGTGCTGCCACAACCCGACCGGTGCCGACCTCACCGTCGCGCAGTGGAAGCAGGTGGCCGAGCTGCTGAAGGACCGCCAGCTGTTCCCGTTCATCGACATGGCCTACCAGGGCTTCGACAAGGGCATCAGCGAAGACGGCGCCGCCGTGCGCATCATCGCCGAGGCCGGCATCGACAGCTTCGTGGTCGCCAACTCGTACTCCAAGTCGTTCTCGCTGTATGGCGAGCGCATTGGCGCACTGTCGGTGGTCGCCCCGGACGCGAACGCGGCCAAGGCCGTGCAGTCGCAGGTCAAGCGCATCATCCGCACGATCTACTCCAGCCCGTCCAACCACGGTGCGGCACTGGTCTCCGGCGTGCTCAACAGCGTCGAGCTGCGCCAGGTGTGGGAAGCGGAACTGACCGAGATGCGTGAGCGCATCCACGCCCTGCGCCATGGTCTGGTTGAGAACCTGGTCGCCGCCGGCGCAGCGGAGTACGCCTTCATCAACGACCAGGCCGGCATGTTCTCGTACTCGGGCCTGAGCCGCGCCCAGGTGGACCGCCTGCGCGACGAGTTCGCGATCTACGCCGTCGGCACCGGCCGCATCTGCGTGGCCGCACTCAACCAGGGCAACCTGGAGTACGTGGCCAAGGCCGTGGCGACCGTCAGCAAGGGCTGAGCGATATCGCCCCTGTGAAGCAGAACGGCCGCCCTGCGCGGCCGTTCTGCCATGTGGCGCCGCCCGCGCCTCGTAATGGCTCCGGCGAAGGGCGACAATAGGCGCTTCTCCTCTGAAGGCCGCCTGATTCCATGTCCCAGACGTCGCTGACCCGCTATCTGATCGAAGAGCAACATGCCGGCCGCATCAACGCCGATCTGCGCCAGCTGATCGCTGTCGTCGCCCGCGCCTGCACCAGCATCTCCATCGCGGTCAGCAAGGGCGCGCTGGGCGGTGTGCTCGGCGAAGCCGGTACCGGCAACGTGCAGGGCGAGGCGCAGAAGAAGCTGGACGTGATCAGCAACGAGATCCTGCTGGAAGCCAACGCCTGGGGCGGCCACCTGGCTGCCTGTGCCTCGGAAGAAATGGATCACTGCCAGCCGGTGCCCGACACCTACCCGCGCGGTGACTTCCTGCTGCTGTTCGATCCCCTGGATGGCAGCTCCAACATCGACGTCAACGTCTCGGTCGGCACCATCTTCTCGGTGCTGCGCTGCCCGCCGGGCACCGAGCAGCCGAACGATGCCAGCTTCCTGCAGCCGGGCACCGCGCAGGTCGCGGCCGGCTACTGCATCTATGGGCCGAGCACGCAGATGGTGCTCACCGTCGGCCACGGCACGCATGCGTTCACCCTGGACCGCGAGAAGGGCGAGTTCGTGCTGACCACGCCGGACATGCAGATCCCGGCGGACACCCAGGAATTCGCGATCAACATGTCCAACCAGCGGCATTGGGAAACCCCGATGCAGGGCTATGTGCAGGATCTGCTGGCCGGCAAGGAAGGCGCGCGCGGCAAGAACTTCAACATGCGCTGGATCGCCAGCATGGTGGCCGACGTGCACCGCATCCTGACCCGCGGCGGCATCTTCATCTATCCGTGGGACACGAAGGATCCGTCCAAGGCCGGCAAGCTGCGCCTGATGTACGAAGCCAACCCGATGGGCCTGCTGGTCGAACAGGCCGGCGGCGCCGCCACCACCGGCCGCGAGCGCATCCTAGACATCCAGCCCGACCAGTTGCACCAGCGCGTGCCGGTGTTCCTCGGCTCGCGCAACGAGGTGGAAGAAGCCACCCGTTACCACCGCGAACACGACAGCGCGGCGGGTTGATTTCCTACACAGGGCTGGCCGATCGGTCAGCCCTGTTGTGACGTGGGAACGGCGTGACATCGGCCACGGCAGCGGTCACCATCGGCCACTCGTGCCCACGGACGATCCCATGACTGCCGACGCGCCGCTCGATTTCATCGAAGTAGTCCACAACGCCGTCCCCAACGAGGTCTGCGCGGCCCTGCGGGCCCAGATGCGATCCAGTGCGCAGCTGCAGCCGGGCGAAGTGGGCAGCGGCGTGTTCCCGGAACTCAAGCACAGCAAGGATCTGCGGATCAGCGGGCGCCCCGAGTGGCGGCAGGCGGAAGCGGTGCTGCAGCAGGCGGTTTTCAAGGGTTTGCTGACTTATCTACGCCGTTATCCACAGGCCCTGATCTCGCCGTTGATGTTGCAGATCCAGGACAGCCAGGGCCAGCCGCGCCGGTTGGCGGCCGAGGATTTCCCCGACATGGACGACGCCGCGTTGTCCGATCTGGCCCGCACCTGCCTGCGCCCGGGTGCCATCAATCTGCAATGGTATGCAGCGGGCGAGGGCGGCTATCCGTACTGGCACTGCGAGCTGTATCCGCGCGATCCGGCCGGCGAAACGCTCCACCGCCATCTGCTGTGGACGCTCTACCTCAACGACGATTTCGACGCCGGCGAAACCGAGTTCCTGTTCCAAGGCCGCAAGGTCGCGCCGCGCACGGGCAGCCTGTTGATCGCACCAACCGCGTTTACCCACACACATCGGGGCAACCGGCCGCAGGGTGGGGACAAGTTCATTGCGACGAGCTGGATTCTCTTCCAGAGTGCGCAGAAATTGTTTGGTGGGAATTGATCAGCGCGCCAACACCAGCAACACGGCGCCGACAACCACCACCACGGCCAACACCATCACCGTGATCAGCACATTGCGCCCGGTGCGCTTCGCCTTGGCCTTCAACCCGGCCAACACGTCCAGATCCAGATAGAGACGATCAGCGCCCGCGTCGCGGATGACGCCATTGTCGCGGTAGTACTTCAGTGGCGCATGGAGTGCAGGGTCGATGCTGTCCGCCGCGATCGCGCTCTGTGGTGACAGTGCCTGATGGCCGGTGAAGTGTGCGATCAACGCGTCGCGCTGCTGCTGCACCGCTGCGGTGATGGCGGCATTGATCGCGATGCTGGCCGCGTTGGACGCGGCCGAGGTGGCTGCCGATGACATGGGTTTCCCCCTGGATATCCGATGTGGACGTCTGACCACCGCGGCGCGGTGCATGGGCCCGATTGTTGGGCGCGCGCGTCCCAAAGTCCACCGGGGGCGCGGGTCAGAACAGCGAGCCTTGGGGTGAGTCCACCCGCGGCGGCAGCGGCCGCAGGAAGCGGGTGCAGTCCAGTTTCGGCCAGTGGCTGTGCTGCGCGTCGAAGCCCAGGCGCTTGCGGGCCAGCTTGAAGCGGTTGGACAGCAGATCCGCGTACACGCCTTCGCCGCGCATGCGCGTGCCGAACTGGCTGTTGTAGTCCTTGCCGCCGCGCAGCTGGTTGATGGTGCTCATCACGTGCGTGGCGCGGTCCGGATGGTGGGTGTCGAGCCAATCGCGGAACAACGGTGCCACTTCCAGCGGCAGGCGCAGCAGCACGTAGCCGGCAGTGGACGCACCGGCGTCGCGGGCAGCCTCGAGCACGGCTTCCAGTTCGGCATCGTTGATCCACGGGATCACCGGCGCGACCATCACCCCGACCGGGATGCCGGCATCGCTCAGGCGACGCATCGCGCGCAGCCGTGCATGCGGGGCCGACGCACGCGGTTCCAGCCTGGCCGACAGGTGCGGGTCCAGCGAGGTCACCGAGAAGTGCACGCTGACCAGCTGCTTTTCCGCCAGCGGCGCAAGCAGGTCGATGTCACGCTCGACCAGCGCGTTCTTGGTGATCAGCGAGAATGGATGCTGGGTCTCCAGCATCACCTCGATCAGCTGGCGGGTCAGTTTGAGCTTGCGCTCGATCGGCTGGTAGGCATCGGTATTGATGCCCAGCGCGATCGGCTGTGGCACGTACCCGGGCCGCGAGAACTCCTTGCGCAGCAGCTGCGGCGCATTGGTCTTGGCGAACAGCTTGGTCTCGAAGTCCAGACCGGGCGACAGATTGAGATAGGCGTGCGAGGGACGGGCGAAGCAGTACGAGCAGCCATGTTCGCAGCCGCGGTACGGATTGACCGACTGGCTGAAGCCGACATCCGGCGACTTGTTGCGGCTGATGATGCTGCGCGCGGTTTCGGCGCGTACTTCGGTGCGCAGGCGCGGCCCGGCGAACTCCTCGCTCTCGTCCGGCGCCCAGCCGTCGTCCATCGCTTCACTGACGGTGACCTCGAAGCGGCCCGCCAGGTGCGTGCTGGAGCCTCGGCCTTTGATCGCAATACCCATGGTCAAAGGCTATCGCCGCGAGGTCTCAAAGAATGAGACGTCGTGGCGTCGACACGGAGGAGGCAGGAGATTTCCATGGTTAGTAGTATTACTAACCACAGGGGCAATTGGAAGTGAAACCCGCGCCGTGCAAGGGTCGCCGGGGGTGGGGACCGATTGATCCCCAAAATTATCCACAGGGTCTGGGCGGGTGCCTGGCGTGCCATGTCACCAGGCGGTTGAGCCGACCAACGGTCGGCTCCTACCGGATGCGGGGCCCTTCCGCGGCGGGGGTACGCGCCGCATCAGAGCAGCCGCAGATATCTCTTCACCGTGGCGTCCAGCCCGGCGTACAGCGCTTCGCTGATCAGGGCGTGGCCAATGGAGACCTCCAGCACGTCGGGCACCGCTTGCAGGAACGCCGCCAGGTTGTCCTGCGACAGGTCGTGCCCGGCGTTGACGCCGAGACCGGCCGCCTGGGCGCGGCGCGCGGCATCGGCGAACACCGCCAGCATGGCCGTGGCGTCGCCGGCGGCATGCGCCTCGGCGTAGGGGCCGGTGTAGAGCTCCACGCGATCCGCTCCGATGGCCGCGGCCTGGGCGATGTCGGAGTTGCCGGCGTCCACGAACAGGCTGACCCGGCAGCCATACGTCTTCAACTCGGCAATCAACGGGCGCAGGCGCTGCGCATCACGGCCGAAATCGAAGCCGTGGTCGGAAGTGAGCTGGCCGTCGCCATCCGGCACCAGCGTGGCCTGGGCGGGGCGGGTCTGCGCGCACAGCGGCAGCAGCCCCGGGTAGCCCTCGCGCGGGGGCGCGAACGGGTTGCCCTCGATGTTGAACTCCACGCCGCGCTCGGTCGTCAACGCGGACAGCGCGAGCACGTCCTCGGCGTGGATGTGGCGACGGTCCGGGCGCGGGTGCACGGTGATGCCGTGCGCGCCCGCGTCCAGGCAGGCACGGGCGGCCTGCAGCACGTCCGGGTCCGCACCGCCGCGCGAGTTGCGCAGGACGGCGATCTTGTTCACGTTGACGCTGAGTTGGGTCATGGCACTACGAGGGGTCGGATTCACCCTGAGCGGTCGGGGTGCGCGCCTGGAGGGCGAGCTCCCGCAGCCGACGGAGTTCGTTGGGATCGGTGATGGCCGCGCGGGTGGGCTGCACATCGCCGAAGCGGGCCACGTAGAGGCCGCGGACCCACGCCAGCAGGAACACCAGGGTGCCCAGCAGCGACAGCGCCATCAGCCCCATGTGGGGGGTCTTGAGCGCCATGCCGAAACAGGCCAGCGCGAACAGCAGAAAAAGCCAGTACATGTCGTTCTCCCCGATTGACCGGGCCAGTGTAGCGCTGGCGCCCGGTGCGGTTCCACGGGGAGCGGCGGCTACAGCAGCGGGGAGGCCAGCCGCGCGAATGCCTCGGGAACGCGGTGCCGCCACAGCGAGCGCTGGCGGTCGTTGTATACCGGCGAGGCGCTGCTGTACTCGGCAAGCAGGATCTCGGCCAGCGCGGCCACCCGGTCGGTGTCGCTGATCATCATCGAGAGCTCGAAGTTGAGCCGGAAGCTGCGATGGTCGAAGTTCGCACTGCCGACGATGCAGACGTCGTCGTCGGCGATGAAGGCCTTGGTGTGCAGCATGCGTGGGCCGTACTCGTAGATCTTGACGCCTGCCTGCAGCAGCTCGTCGAAGTAGGAGCGTGCGGCCTGGGTGACGAACCAGGAGTCGCTCATCTTGGGCACCAGCAGCCGCACGTCCAGGCCGCCGAGCGCGGCCGAGGTCAGCGCCATACGCGCGGCCTCGCCGGGAACGAAGTAGGGCGTGACCAGCCAGACCCGCTCCTTCGCTTCGTGGATCGCTGCCACGTGCAACCGGTGGATGGTCTCCCACGACGAATCCGGACCGGACACCAGCACCTGCGCGTTGATGCTGCCCTCGCTACGGCTGGGCATGGTTTCCGGCCACAGCTGGGCAATGTTGAAGCGCGCCGGCTCCTGGCCGGTGGCGTAGATCCAGTCCTCGATGAAGACCAGCTGCAGGCTGCGCACCACGTGGCCCCGCAGCCGCATGTGCAGGTCGCGATACGCATCCGCGCGGACGCTCTCGTCTTCCTCATCGGTGATGTTGATGCCGCCGGTGAACGCCTGCAGGCCGTCGATGATGACCAGCTTGCGGTGCGTGCGCAGATTCAACCACGGCCGCTTGAACGGCTTGAGCAGCTGCCGCGGATGGAACCAGACCACTTCGGCACCGGCATCCAGCAGCGGCTGCAGGAAGCGCTTGCGGAGGGACGATGAGCCGACCGCATCCAGCAGCAGGCGCACGCGCACGCCGGCCGCCGCACGCTCGGTCAGCGCATCGCGCAGCGCGGTGCCGGCGTGGTCCGGGTTGAAGATGTAGTACTCCAGGTGCAGATGATCCTTGGCCGTGGCCACCGCGGCGAGCAGCGCGCTGTAGGTCGCCGCACCATCGACCAGCCACTCCACTTCGGTGGCCGAGCTCGGCGACAGACCGGTGGTGGCCTGGGCGATCTTGGCCAGCTCGGTGCAGTCGGCATCGGGGGGACAGACGCTGCTGTAGTGCTCCATGCCCGAGCGCGAACGGCCACGGCGCAGCCGCTGCCGTTTCACCTTCTGCGGGCCGAGCAGGTAGTAGATGAAGAGGCCCAGATAGGGCAGGGCGGCCAGCGAGAGGATCCAGCTCAGCGTGGCGACCGGCTCGCGCTTCTGCAGCATGATCCAGCCGGTCAGCCACAGCAGATAGAGAATGTAGGCCGCCACCAGCAGGGGGCGCAGGTGGGGGATGGCGTCGAGCCAGTCCCCGAAGACGTCGAAGGTTGCGAGCATGGCCGGATGATAGCGGGCGGCGTGGCGCTGGCGCGTATCCACGGCCGGCGGCACAAAAAAAACGCCCCTGTTTCCAGGGGCGTTTTCCAGTCGCGTCATGACTGCGTCTTGCGTATTACTGCTGTACGAAGCCGATCTTCTTCATCTGAGCATTCTTCGCGGCAGCCAGGACCTTGGCCATCACGTCGTACTCGGAGTCCGGGCTGGCATCGATGCGCAGTTCCGGCTGGTTGGTCGGATCACGCTGGACTTCCTGCTCCATGCGCTGCTGCAGTTCGCTCACCGCCACGGGGCTGTTGTTCCACGACACCTGGTTGCTGGCGTCCACCTTCAGCTCGATCGGCGGCGGCGGTTCGACAGTCACCGGCGGTGGATTGAGCACGCGCTGCGGCAGGTCAACGGCGATCGGGTACGTCATGATCGGCGCGGTGACGATGAAGATGATCAGCAGCACCAGCATCACGTCCACGAGGGGCGTGACGTTGATGTCGGCCATGGGGCCTTTGTTACCACCAGTACTGAACGCCATGGCTTACTGCCCCTTCTCTTTGGTGGCGACGAAGCCAACGTCGAGCATGCCCTGTTCCTGCGCGACCTTCGTCATCTCGTTGATGACGCGCATCTTGGTGGTGCGGTCACCACGCAGGTTGAGGGGCGGCTGCGGAGTCTGCTGGGCGGCGGTCGCCAGGCGAGACTCGAGCGTCTGCTTGTCGATTTCCTCGTCGTTCCAGTAGATCGAGCCGTCTTCCTTGACTGCCAAGGTGATCGGGCTCGAACGCTTCTCAGCGTCTTCCGGATTCTGCACCAGGTTGGCCTCAGGCAGATCCACCTTGACCTTGTGGGACATCAGGGGCGCCGTGATGATGAAGATGATCAGCAGCACCAGCATCACGTCCACGAGGGGCGTAACGTTGATGTCGGCCATGGGGCCGCCGCTGTTACCACTACTGAAAGCCATAACGGGCTCCGTCTAGATCGTGTTGACTACGTTCTCGCTGGGTGACGCGCGTCGCTATTAGCGAACGCGCGAACCGGTGGCGAAGAAGTCGTGCAGGTCGTGAGCGAACGTATCGAACTTGCTGATCGTGGCGCTGTTGATCTTGCTGAAGAAGTTGAAGGCGAACACGGCCGGGATAGCCACGAACAGACCGATGGCGGTCATGATCAGTGCTTCACCCACCGGGCCGGCAACGGCGTCGATCGAGGCGGAACCGGTGGCACCGAT